>ERZ838399.175-NODE-175-length-82031-cov-44.797124_pt1 | contig 82031 bp, 70 predicted proteins | sample MGYA00519683_ERZ838399 | MGnify/ENA primary metagenome ERZ838399 (study PRJEB31850, sample SAMEA3708833) | human gut metagenome | biome: human gut; feature: human-associated habitat; material: faeces | place: China | collected 2014 ...
GGTAGGTCTTTTTTACATTGTCAGTTGGTTTATAATGCTTCTTTCCATCTTAAATACCTACTAAATATGTCACATCTCACACTTTAGTAGGTCTTTTCCTGATACATCTGTAATATTAGTCACATCTTGTCAGCTAAAAAACCTACTATTCTCGCATAAATCACAACTTTAGTAGGCAATTTTCTTTAGCAACCTTAATTCCCATCAAAATTTCTTCTCAAAAGACCTACTATTTCATCTCATTTAGCAGCATTAGTAGGCTTTTTACCAACTTATGCACTGGTTTCATATGCTATTTGACACTGCCAGAATGCGAAAAGCATTTCAAAAAAGTTTTTATATTCAACTACAAGTTTCTCTCAAACAACACATAATTGTCTGCTGTTCCAGTCTGAATCTTATAATAACAAGTCTCCTCTGTTCCATCATCATATATAACTTCTGCCTCTATAAGTATGGCGTTAAGCATGTCATTTCTTTCCCTGCGTACCGTATCTGGTGATTGTTTATTCATATACCATGAGTGTGTACTTGTTGGAAATTCCATATACAATATTAAATCCAGTTCTTCCTGCTCTGCTCCCGATATCTTTTTACTTTGCGTCTTAATAACCTTTTTATCAAGGAATTCCTTAAGCTGCACCTCTCTCTTTTCAAACTGCACACGTGCATTATACGCAGTGTATTCTATAAACTTTACAGACTCTTTATCATACAGCACTGGCCACGAAAATCCCATTATATAAAGATATGATGTATCTGTGTCATGTACATCCTGTTCTACAGACCTGCTGTTTATCTTGAATTCACCCACTTGTGCCCAGTCTCCATATGTATCTTCTTTTTCGGGATACTCCACCTCCTGTCTGGCTAAACGGCTGCTTTCACTTGCTGTCTTGTCACTCTCCTGTACTTCTTTATTCTTACATCCAACTGATACACAGCCACATATAATCATCATCATTATCACAAACTGTTTAATTCTCATACATCCCCCTCACATAATAATACATAATATAGCAGTATTAATAACTATAATCAGAGGTATTCCTTTCCCCGAATTCTTTTTAAAAATGTGCCTTGAAGCGAATACTGTTTCAAGTCCGACTGCTACTGCGAATAGTATCTCCTCTGCCATCAGAATAAGCATATACTGGCTTATCGTTATATTCCTGAATACCTTTGCTGTATTCATATAAGTAAGGCTTATAAGCGGTGCATTAATATATGGCATACCATAAGCCTTATACATTATTATCATTTCGATTATATACAGTAAAAATGCACTTACCCCCACCAATATGCATACAGCAGCTGCCTTAACTGTATGTTCCCATCTTCTCCCTTTCTTAGACGAGCCAATAAGCATATTCATTCCGTTCTTATATTCCACTGAGTTTTCAGTCTCTGCAATAAGAACAACTCCAAATCCGAGTATAATATATATAAGCAGTTTTCTCGTTGCTCCTTTACTGCCAAATATCTGGTCGTATCCCCGTTGTGACATAACATACGCATCTATTCCGTACTGCTCTTTTATCTGTGAAACATATTCAATCTGCTGCATATATTCGCTCATGTTATCAAGCAGTCTCTCAGCATCCATGAGGTTGTACACATATCTGCTTACATCATCCTCACTAAGTTCTCCCCGCTCATACTGTTCTCTTGCAGTATCCAGCTTTGCCTGTGCCTCATAAACATCATTTTGTCTCTGCTCTATAAGACTGGTAAATCCACTGTAATCCCTGCCACCATACTGCTGATAATATTCATCACGCTTTTTTTCATCTTCAGAATATGCTATTTTCTGGTTATTACATATAAATATTGTTATAAACACAACAACACATATTACAATCCAGCCTCTTGCTGTTATTAAAAATTTGTACATTTCTTTCCAGAAATGCGGAAATCTGTCCAAAACCCTTTGAACTCCATGTCCGATTTTTTCAATCATTTTTCCTATAAAGCCGGCGGTTCTTCCCGGACGGATAACCTTTCCAAGTAGCGCAAGAAATATTGCTGATATTACAGCTATACTAATACACACCATGCACAGCACATTTATCATACGCACAGGAACACCTGCTATCATGATATTATCATACTTCCTAAGTATGCTGCTTACATTCATCACATTTATTATATTAATCTTCTTGAAAATTCTTAATCTGCCCTGCATTGATATATTCTGGTATGCAAATGCTTCCGCTCCTGCAATTATACCCACCATCACAATCGAACTAATTCTTTTCCTGCATAACGCAAATACGAGTGATATAACAAGCACTATTGCAATAACTATCAAAGATATAATCATATATCTTATAAAAAGATATGTCATTACGCTTATCGGATAAGTAAAATTATTATACCCTTTCAGACACTGTACAGGTGCTGTAAGGGAATCCCAGCCACCATACACCACAAGCATAGAGACAAGACCGCATAACTGCATAATCAGTGATACAAATAAAGCACCCAATCCGACTGCTGCAGTATCCTTAACTGCAAGTCTCATTCTTCCATTGACAGCAGTATAGATAATCTGCCACATTCCATTATCCCTGTATTCGTAAATGTTATAAATAATATATATCATCAACGCAAGAACGATATAGATAGAAATATCATTCTTCAGAAACTGCTCAACTGCCCTGCTGTTTAATTCCCTAACCTGTACATTTTCAATCCTTTTATAATCATTTTCCGTTTTATTGATATTGGCTATTGATTCTGATGTACCGAACACACTGAATTTTTTCATATTCGAGGCATTTGTAATAACTGCTTTAACACTTTCTGTATATCCATCAATATAATCAGACTTTTCCTTGTATTCCTTTGCAAGTCTCTTAAATATTCTTCTATCATCCTGTGCCAGTTCGTCAGCATGCTGCTGTATCTGTTCATCTGTATGCCCATTAATCAGCCAGTTGTACTCTCTTACTTTAATCTTATAATTATCTATTCCACAGTCTGAAAAGTCCCCTGCAAAAACAGCCACGACACATATACATGCCGCAGCCAGAATTAGCAATATTGTTTTTCTATTAAGCAGTCTCCCCAGTTCTTTCATCTACCTAAGTTCCTTAATATCCCCTTTTTCAATGTTACTCTTATCAATATATACAATTTTGTTATTCACAAATGAGAACATAAACATTCTCCTGCTATCCCCATGCATAATTGAAAATATCTTTTCCTCGTCTGGAATCGTTCTCTTTGCTGCAAGCTTTCCATCTCTGTCTAACTGATATAATGTATAATCAAGTGAACTGCTCTGTTTGTTAAAATACATTGCCATATTCTTATATCCTTCATCATCCATCCAGATATAATTTCCGTCAAATGTTATATAAAAATATCCTGTATCATTATCACTTTTATATATGCTTTCTGACTTGCCGCTGCCAAGATCATATTCATATATCGTTCCATCTCCAAGACCGCTGTAATACAGCTTGTTATTGTCTGCATCTATACAGTAACTATACACATTCTTGTCAAGCAGACATTCAGTATCTTCCCCTGTAATTCTGAATATTCCTTTTCCTTCCAATGAATATAATCCCTTATCATCTTTTGAAACAGATGTCTTTAAAAAAAATGTGTCACTGCCATATGTTTTAAGCGAATTAATTCCTATACCATATCCCGTTTCTTCATATATTTTATTGCTCGAACCCGTATCAAGATTAAATCTGTACAGCCTTACTGTTACATTACCTTCTATATCTCCCGTTATCTCTTGAGATACATATGCATATCCATCATTGAAGCACATTGACACACTATCCTGTCCACTCAGGACGCATATGCTTCCAAGGTCTGTTCTCTGTGTTCCGTCAGCACTTATCTGTACAAGATTTCCCTTGGAACTTATCATATATATGTACGAATTATAGTAATACAACTCACTTTTAAACTCACTTCCTGAAATATATGCCATGCACTCTTCTCCATCATGCCCACATTGTGGTTTATTACATAACACAATGCTTTCTTCCGACTTATCATCATAAAACATAAGATTATCATCTGATGCGCTACATTTATCAAGATAATAATATCCTGTGTCACATCTTGCCACCGTATGCATGCTTTCAGAAAAGTATGACTGCGTATTATCAAGCTTATCGCTTCCCACGGTTATCGTATTACCTGTTTTCCCCTTACATGACACAATCAAAACTGACATTACAACCATTAATCCTGCTGCTATTCTTCTCATTGTAATCCCCCCGAATCTACAATATTGGTATCTCTTATTTATATACGGATTTTCTTTCAAAAAAGTTTTAATTATCCCCAACAATCTTCCCATCGCTTATAGTAATTATCCTGTCCGTCACCTTCGCAATCCCTTCGTCATGCGTAACGATTATAACAGTCTTTCCAGACTTATTAATCTCCTTAAGAAGCTCCAGCACCTCCCGTCCTGTCTTCTGGTCGAGTGCTCCTGTCGGTTCATCAGCAAGTATGATATCTGCATTAGTCACTAACGCCCTTGCTATCGCAACTCTCTGCTGCTGTCCTCCCGACATCTTTCCCGGCAGCTTATTTCTTTCCGACAGTATTCCAAGATGTTCCATCTGCTTTAATATAATCCTTTTCCTGTCCTTTCGCTTTACATTGGCTGCAAGAAGCGGAAGCTCTATATTCTCATACGCAGTATAGTAATCCATCAATGCAAAATGCTGGAACACATACCCGATCTTTTCCTTACGCAGCTTATGTACCTGTGAACGGCTTGCCGCTGTCACCTCAGTATCATCAAGAAAATACTTCCCGCTTGTAGGGCTGTCCATGCAGCCGATAATCTTAAGAAGCGTACTCTTTCCACTTCCTGACGCTCCCATAACCGAAACGAATTCTCCATCCTCTATCTTAAGGCTTACATCATCAAGTGCCTTCGTATCATCAACCTTTTCATTGTATATCTTCGTAATATTCTCTAATCTTATCATCTAATAATCCCCCATTAATCATCACTTCCAAGAACCTCTACAGAATCATAATGCAGTATCTTTATAACCGGATATGCCATTGAAAGAATAATAGTCACCGCAATAGCTGCTATTGTCGTCAACAATGTTGTAAGATTAACGGTTATTATACCAGCCCCCGAAGTCACCACATTTATAATAACTGCACTTACTGCAAATATAATAAGAGCCGTTACGCTTAAAGCCAGAATATTACATGCCATTGCACCGATTATTCTTGAATCACTCATTCCGTATATCTTCTTTACAGCAATCTCCCTGCTTCTCTGAATCAGCCAGAACTGTGACATCAGCAGGCAGTTAAATATGCAGAATACATATACCATCACATTTATCTTCATATTCTCGCCCTGAAGTGCCTTAACCACATCTGACTCACCCTTTGAGTTAAGCTTCTTGGCATTTATCTGTGATTTCGCGTCCACACTCCTTATATTACCGAATACCGCAGAATAAGAATTATCAAGACTTGTTATGTTGCTTGACAATTCAATCGTATAGCTGTCTTTTCTGCATATTTCTTTCAGGACATTAGTTCCAAGACAATCTATATTAAGAACCATTTTGTAATCATAATAATCTGATGTACTGCTTCCTATAACACCGCATATCTCATATTCTTCATTCTCTAAAGTCACATACTTCTTTCCGTCCATTTCGTATGCGTCTTTATACTTATATCTTCCAACGGCAATAAGCCTTTTGCCGCTGTCACCCGGCTCGCTTCCCGGGAGCCGTCCGCTTACCATCTTATATGGAAGCTCCTCATTACTCTTAAGAATAACCTCGCATTTCGTATTAGCACTTATCTGTGCATATGAAAGTGACAGCTTTCCGCCGAGTATCATATTGCCGTCTTCCACTCCGTTGCTTATATAATTAAACATATCCTGACTGTTTCCGACAGTAACATCTAACTGTATTCTGTTCTTATACATGGACTGCAGCCTGTCCGTTTCCTTTGCATATGCCTTATTATATATTGAAAGCACACCGAACACGGCATAGAACATAACGAGCTGGCTTATTATAAAAAATGCTGATATCAGCCTGTACCTGAATACACTCCGTAATAATGCTTTTATCCTTCCCATCAGCCTTCACTCCTTCCCGAAACCATATCCGCCAGTGAAGTCCTGCCAATCATTACCACAGGTATCACACATGATATCACAAGAAGTATCATTACTGATATTATCAGAATTACCGGCATATAATGCATATGTGCCACATATGCCCCCTCATACAGTCTTCCTGTTTCCTCTAATACCTTTTTCGGAAACAGTGTCTCAAATTCAGCCCTAAGCCGTACAATCCATGCCGCCACAGCCGCAAGAACCATGACAATTACATTCTGCATGGCTATAAGCCATATAATATCCGCCTTGCACATACCATTTGCAAGCATAATTCCATAATGTTTTCTTCTCATAAGACAATACACAATGTTAGACGCGGCAATTGATACCACTGCAAGAACCGTTATCATAATTGCTGCTATGAAAACAGTATCATCCACGATACTGGAATCTTCTTTTTCTTTATCAATCTCATCCTTATAGTTACTTATATTGACAGTTATACCCTCGTCATAACAGAATCTCTTAATCTTATCTGTCACTTCATCAAATGTGCCAGACTCACACTGAAAATAAATAGAGTGTGCATACCCGCTGCTGACACCTTCTAATTCTTTTTTCAGGCTTCCTGCTATCACAATCATGGAATCATCAAGCGTGTAATTATCCCATTTACCATATGAACCTTTAAACAGTCTGTCTTCGTGTATCCAGCCTGCACCCTTTTTAAGGATACCGCCTATCTTAATCTTCCCAATATCATCGTCCACATAACAGTTAATCATATCACCGGCATGATACTGCTTTCTGTAATTATATCCTGCAAATACAATCCGCTCATCTTCTCCAAGGTTCTCTAATATCTTCTTATCCTCTTCACTGAGCATAAGATTTCCTATTGCAGCTATATCCTTATCTATTATATTTACCTGTATAGGTTCATCTTCCTCTTCAAAGAGAGTTTCACTAAGAATATATCCGCTCCGTACTACTTCCGGCAGTGTACTCATATATTCATACACCTTATCTGATATGTCCTGTTTAATATCCCTGGTTACAAAATGAACATATCCCGCATCAGCCGTATTAACACCGAATTCTTTCTCTGTCTGCCTTATCGCATATCTGCTTCCAATATATCCGGTAAACACCCTGTCTATCATAAAAAATGATACAAAACACATGCCAAATAAAAGCAGGGTCACAAACATCCTTCTTGAATATATCCTGAAAACCAGCCTTAGTTTGTTATACCATCTCATATCTTTCCCCCTGTATACTGAGCTGTCTGCCTAATTATTAATCATCTGCTCTGCATGTTCCTTCTTCCATTCTGAATATACCTTCTCATTGTTTATCTTATACCCGCCTGCCGCACATGCCTTCAGATATACCTTTTCCCCTGCATCTGAAAATTTATATTCCATTATATAATTAATGTAATCTCCCTTTTTATTAAGTTCCGCATAATCAACATAATATACACCTGTTTCTGTTATATCCTTTGAACAAAGTAAATCACAATCTTTATAATCGTTTTTCTTAAGCGTGTCCTTATATTTTAAAAACTCTTTTGAGCCAAATGTTTTTCCAAATTTTTTCTTAAATAAAGTCTTTGGGACTCCATATACCGATATATTCATCTTAGGGATATCATCATAAAAATCTTCATACATTGCCACTGATATTGCTCCAATGTCAAGACTCACCATCGTATCTGATGTAGATTTTACATCGCCAGTTTTTTCTACTCTATATGTAAACGCATACCCTGCACTATCCGACAGATACCAGTTGGGAATTGTATCATTCGAATTATAGTAAGGTAATGCAAAATCAGGTACAATACTGGCTTCTACATATGGTGCTCCATAATCACTGCTTGTCTGCTTATTATATAATGCGCCATCTGGTGTATTACCCGCTTCAAGGTCAATCCGCCTTTCTGTCGACGATTTTATATGAAGTTCCTCCAGATAAGAAACACCTTGTTGCTTATTTTCTATATATGGGATATACAGAATAGTATCCTTATCACCATTGTTACTCTTAATTCTGTAGAATCCATTAATTATCGTATAACCTTCATCTGTTGTTGTAGTTTCATACTCCTGAATAATATAATCAGGGTCAATAAGCGTCTCGTCTGCTGCATTATCTTTCTTACCACAAGATGGTAGTGAGAAAATCATCATTCCTGATAATGACATCCATGCTATTTTCTTACCTATTCTGTTCATAGACTTCCCCTCAAAAGCACAGATGCACATATTAAAAATGTGCATCTGTATCTTTATACCATTAACTAATTAGAACTCATCCTACAATAATCTCCAACCTGCTCCCTTGAGTTCTGAACCCAATGCTCTGTATCAAAACAATCTATATCCATCTCATAAGATGTTGTCCGCTCAGCTACGCTACCTTTTCCTATTGCATCTCTATATGTATCCCATTCAGAGCTGTCATTATAAGTGATTATAAGATGTAAATGTGAATATATAAATTCATTAGTATTAGCTATTGTTTTCGCTACACATCTTTTCTCACCATTAGCTCTGTAAACAGTAAGCTCTGTATCCATATAATCATGATACTCAATTGCTGCCATTACTGGTATACTAGCCATAACAACAAACATTGCTGTCAAAACTAATACTCTTCTTACTTTAGTTGAAAGTTTACGCATAATTTTTCCTCCATTAATCTTAACATATTGATACATTTAATATCAACGACTTTTGTTACCCACATCAGATGTTATACATTAATAAAGTTTAAGTTGTGGTTTTCATTTACCGTATAATCATCTGATACTCGTTCTCTTTGTTACAATACATGGCAATTGCATAAATGATGCTAATATAATTCCAAAGCATATACATCTTGCTGCTGTAAAACAGCCTAATATGCTGGTACATATTATAACTATTGAATATACTGCCAACTGCATAACCGCTATTTTCTTATAGTGCCTTATCTCTTTTTCATTCAAGACCTTATTGTCTGATTGTATTGGAGATACCATACATAATTCTATAATCGTTATACATGTCGCTATATACATATATACTGGTTTTATATCACAGATTGATAGCCTTATTATAATAGTCAGTAATATGGTTGATATTATCATACATATTGATAATTTCTTAGCATGATAACCACCACTATATTTTTTCAAAAGCATAAACGGAACTATTAACAATACTCCATTAATAATACTTCCTGCCAGCCACCCAATCACAATCGCCATAATAACTGGCAATATTAATAATTCTGCACTATATACAGCATATTCATAAAGCTCACGATTTTCCTCTGATATAGCACTATTCTTTATCAGCCAGTTGATTATTGAATTTCTTACCCCTTCCATCACTTTAATTTCTTGTATCTGTCTAATCCTGTTGGAGTCTTAGGCTCATATACTAATAAACAAGATGTTGAATTAGCTTCAAGCTTCAACACTTTATCAAGTACCTTAACCACTTTCTTAGCTGATTCTCTCTTTCTCACAGACATCCCCCTCATTTCTCAATCGTACACAACCAAAACTCTATATTTCTCTTATACCATATATATTATTTAAATCAATAGTTATGGAACCAAATGACATTTTTATGGAACGAAAAGCATCTTTAACTGTATTACACTAATATTATCGTTGCTATTTTATTTCTGTATTGTATAATATATTTATATTTTTAAATGTTACGGAGAGCTTATGGATATTTTTATATGTGACGACAATACTCTTATATGTAATGAAATTAATTCGCTTATATCTGAATTTTTCAGAACCAATAATATGACAATGCCTGTTTTTCATACATTTACCGATGGAAAATCTCTTTTATCATCTAATGTAAGACCAGATATTGTCTTTCTTGATATTCAGATGCCGGAATTGTCTGGTATAGATGTGGGGAACATATTACACAACAAATATTCTGATGCTATTATTATAGTAATAACCTCTTTCATGGATTATCTGGATGATGCCATGCGTTTTAATGTTTTCAGATATATATCGAAACCAATTGATAAAGACCGTCTCTTTCGCAATATGCAGGATGCCGTCACCGCATACAATAACCGGAGCTCAACACTATATGTAAAATGCGGTTCTGACTATAAGCTTATCAATCAGCATGATATTATAATGGTTGAAGCCTCTTTGAAGCAAACTATTATATATACAACTAATGGTAATTTTAGAACTTATCAGTCATTTTCAGAAATAAAAGAAAAGCTGGCGCACAATTATTTTTATCAGTGCCATAGAAGTTTTGTTATTAACTTGAATTATGTGGTTTCTCACAATTCGCACAATATATATCTTAATAGTAACTTGTCTGCGGATGTTGCTGCAAGAAAGTATTCAGATTTTAAAGAACACTATGCTGCATATGTTAACTCACATGTCTAGATAAAGGAGATTTATGGATAATTCACTTACATATTATACGGTTGCTTCTGTGATTGAAGCATTTATTTTATGGCTTTATTGTAATAAACTCTTCAAGCAGAGATTGAACACACCACTCTCAATATTAATAGCAATCATTATGCATTTGTTATCAGCACCTGTATATATGTTACATTTTCCTATTTTGAATATTATTTCTTTTATTCTTATTACATATATAGTTACCATTATAATATCTGATATTTCCTTTTTTTCTGCTATTTTTCACAGCCTTATGCTGACAGTTGTAATGGGGTTATCCGAATTATTAGTTGTAGGCTTTGTTCCTAATCTTTATATATTATTTTTCCGTGAGTCAGGCACTATTAATAATACTGCACTTTATGTTTTCATAAGTAAAACAATTTATCTATTCATATCACAGGCTGTATCCACAATCCTGAAAAAAAGGAAAGGTTCATATCCTTACTCTGATAGAAGCACCCTTTTTCTTTCTATCATTCCTGCAACATCTATAATTATTATGTTATGTCTGTGCTTTATATGTATAAGCATACCGCTTACTTCAAAGGTTAATGCATATAGTTCTGTGTCCATACTGCTTTTACTGGCAATTAACATGTTCACATTTTATATGCAGCAGATTATTGTCAGGAAAAACAATGAAAATGCCCGCCTTTTACTTGAATTACAACGCGAATCGGATAATGTACAGTATTACAATTCTCTCAAAGACAATTATAATAAACAGCGGATATTGATTCATGATATCAAAGAACACCTTAATACAATTTCAGCCCTTAATGATGGAAGTCATACGAAAGAAATATCTGATTATATATCTGAGCTTTCTGATAGTGATGCACTTAAAAGATCAAGAACATATTGCCGGAATCCTATATTTAATGCAATTCTGTCACGTTATGCAGAGATTTGCGAAAGTGAGAGAATCAGTTTTGCTGCCGACATAAGATACAGAACCTTAGAATATTTTTCTGCTAATGATTATGCTTCATTGTTCGGTAATCTGCTCGACAATGCTGTTGCCGCTGCAAGTGGTACTCCGCATGCATTTATTGACTGTAATGTCTCACTTATACAGAATGGCAATGCGGATCTTATTACCGTTACCAACTCATGCAGTAATAATCCGATTGCTTCCGATGGGACTTTACATACAACCAAAGCGGACACTATTAATCATGGTCTTGGAACTCTAAGCATTAAAAGAATTGTTGACAGTTACGATGGAATTATGAAATATTCGTACGATGAGAAAGACCATTATTTTAAATACACTATATTAATACAGCACCCTGGCATCATGCAATAGTTTTGGCATATTCTGCAATATATGGCATATTCGGTAATATACGTCACATTAATATCGGGTAGTTTTGGCACATTCGGTAATATATGGCACATTCTGCACTTGACAATATAAAAAAACAGGGATTCCAGTTACATTTAATAACCGAAATCCCTGTTTTTATTATATTAATTCTTCTTATATTGTTATATCTTCTTAGAAAAGACTCTTAACAGTATTAACTACATTCTCTACTGTGAATCCAAAATGCTCGAATAACTGGTTAGCCGGACCTGAAGCTCCGAAGCCCTTCATGCAGATTACCTTTCCGTCAAGACCTACATATCTGTACCAACCGAAGTCTGAAAGTGCTTCAACTGCAACTCTCTTTCTTACACTCTTAGGAAGGACTGATTCCTTGTATTCCTCTGACTGCTTCTCGAATACATCCATAGATGGCATACTAACTACTCTTACATCTATTCCTGCATTCTTAAGCTCTGCCTTTGCAGATACAGCCAGGTTAACTTCAGAACCACTTGCAATAATAATTCCATCCGGAGTCTCTTTATCAGAATCCTCAAGAATATATGCACCCTTAAGTGCTTCCTTAGATGAACCTGCCATCTGTGGAAGATTCTGTCTTGTAAGAACTAATGCTGTTGGCTCATCCTTAGATTCAATAGCATATTCCCATGCAAGTGCTGTCTCTGTTCTGTCACATGGTCTGAATACTGTGAAGTTAGGCATTGAGCGGAATGCTGCAAGCTGCTCAATTGGCTCATGTGTAGGTCCATCCTCACCAACTCCGATACTGTCATGTGTGAATACATATATAAGTGGCAGCTTCATAAGTGATGTAAGTCTTGCCATTGGCTTTGTGTAATCACTGAATACGAAGAATGTTGCAACGAATGGTCTTAATCCACCATGAAGTGCAAGTCCGTTACCAATTGCTGCCATAGCCTGTTCTCTTACACCAAAGTGAAGGTTAGTTCCTGCATAATTCTCCTTAGAGAAATCTCCTGCATCCTTCATATTAGTCTTATTAGATGGTGCTAAATCTGCTGAACCACCGATAAGGTTAGGCATTACATTCTTAATCATGTTAAGAATTGTTCCGCTTGAACTTCTTGTTGCTTCTGCCTTCTCTGGCTTTGCAAGGTATTCCTCAGAATTGAATAAATCGGACATATCACATCCATTGTAGTACTTATCCCAGAGTTCCTTCATCTCAGGGAACTTCTCACAATATTCAGCAAAAAGCTTATTCCATTCTTCTTCCGGTTCAGCCATTCTTGCAGCTATCTCTTTATAATGATCATATACTTCCTGTGGTACTTCAAAATCACCCTTGCATGGCCAGTTAAGATTTTCCTTAAGTGCTGCAACATTATCAATACCAAGAGGCTCACCGTGTGCGCTTGCCTTACCCTGCTTTGCAGGACAGCCATATCCAATCAGTGTGTTAACCTTGATAAGTGAAGGTCTTTCCTTATCAGCCTTAGCCTCCTCAATAGCCTTGCCGATAGCTTCAATATCATTGCCATCAGCAACCTCGATTGTCTGGAAGCCAAATGCTTCGAATCTCTTCATTACATTTTCAGTAAATGCAATATCTGTGCTTCCCTCAATTGATATATTGTTAGAATCGTAGAATACAATAAGCTTTGAAAGACCTAATGTTCCTGCAAGTGAGAAACACTCTGATGAAATACCTTCCATCATACAGCCGTCTCCACCAAGTACATATGTGTAATGGTCAACTACATTGTATCCTTCCTTATTAAATACAGATGCAAGATGTGCTTCTGCCATAGCCATACCTACTGCCATAGCCATACCCTGTCCAAGAGGTCCTGTTGTTGCTTCAACACCAACTGTATGACCATACTCTGGATGTCCAGGTGTCTTAGAACCCATCTGTCTGAAATTCTTCACATCATCTAATGAAAGATTACCAATTCCAAGTAAATGGAACAATGAATAAAGAAGCATTGAACCATGTCCGCCAGAAAGAACGAATCTGTCTCTGTTCTCCCACTTAGGATCAGCCGGATTGTAATTCATATGGTTAGTCCACAATTCATAAGCTGTTGGTGCAGTTCCAAGCGGAAGTCCAGGATGTCCTGAATTAGCCTTCTGGATTGCATCTGCTGACAATACCCTGATTGCATTAATTGACATTTCATCGATGTTAGTCATAGTTTCCTCCCTGTGTAAGCACATCTGTGCATAATATTATAAGTTATCTGTCTTTAAAATCTGCCTCTGTCAAGAATATAACATCACCATTCTCGCTTCTCTTCTTCTTAAGTCCACCAAAGAATCTTCTTGATGCTCTTCTTTCAGAGTTGACAATTGCCTGATTGATTATTTCCTTGATATCATCAAGTTTAATATTATCATTCACATTATGAAGTTTGTCAATCTTAAGATACAGTTCCAGTAATGCATCATCATCAACCTCATACTGTCTCTTTCTTGCGAATCTCTTCGCCATCTCAACAAGCTCATTAACTGTGTACTGCTTAAGAACAATTCTGTGATTGAATGTCTTGGTAAGCTCAGGATTAAAGTTGATAAGAACATTCATGTCTGTATCTGAATCTTCAAATATGACAATCATTCTTCCTGTATCCTGTTCAAGACAGTTAAGCAGTTCATTAATTCTCTTAGGCTGGATTGTTCCTGCGCCTTCAACGATAAGAGCTGTTCCCTTAAGTCTTCCCATTGCCTTGGCAATACCTCTCTGGTTAATACTCTCTCCTGATGTCTTAGCAATCTTCTTTGGCTGGTCTGGATATAAAGTATTAATAGCTCTTATTATAGTTCTTGCAAGGTCTGTCTTATCAGAACTTGAATTACCAGAAATAAGAATATTTCCTGATGCTGATGAATTCATCTGCATTTCATCGTCAATTGTATCGAAAAGATCAGCTAACTGTTCCTCAAGTCCTGGCATATCTCTGTACTTTCTGAATATCTTTGCCAGCTCCCCTGTAAGCTTCTTCTCTATCTGCTCAGTTTCTTCAATCTCTTCTTCCATAGTCAATGGCTGTTCTTCTTCCTGTCTGGTGAATGGAATTACTGTTTCTTCCGGCTCAACACCTGCAGCTACCTCATCTAGTACAACAGCCTCCTCACCTTCTTCTTTATTGTCTTTATTATCAATATCTTCATTCATAATTGAATTGATATCTGAAATCATTGATTCTGACACAGTTGGTATCTGTGCTGTAACTAAAGGAATATCTTCATTCTCTATAGCAGTTGCTGCCTGCTCTAGTCTCGCTGCAGCCTTACCTGTTCTTATTGCAAGATCCATTCTCGCAGAATCAACTGCCATCTGTGCAAGAGCTGCTCTCTTTGCTCCTTCCTTATCAATCTCCTTACCATCAGCCAGTGCTTCTGCTTTCTTCTGCTCTACCAGCTTTTCATAAGCTGCACTTTTCTCGTCTTTCTCATCAAGATAACGCTCAAGCTCTGACTTGGAGAATTCCTTAGTATCCTGCTTGCCATACTTTTCTTCTCTTACAGACTGCATCCACTCTGTTATATCCATCTGGCCTTCAATCTGGTCATCATCTTCCTGAGCTTCTGCATCATCATTAACAACCTGTTCAGCTACAGGAGCCGGAGTCTTAACCTCCTCTGCAGGCTGTTCTTCCTTATTCTTAGAAGCTGGTACAAATGTCTTAACATCAGCATCTTCTTCCTCATCACCGAACAAGTCACTCATCTTGGCAGCAAGCTCTTCCTGAAGATTTCTTGTATCATATAAATTGTTATATTCAGGTACAGGAACATTAATATCTATATTCTCTGCTTCCTTATTGATTCTTTCCTCAGCTTCTTTTCTCTGTTCAGCTTCGTCTTCTTTATTGATCTGCTCATAGTTATCAGCTAACTTCTGCTTTGCATTCTCAATAAGCTCCTTAAGTGAGATATTTGCCTTATTAATCTCGCTTGAGAAATTCTTCTCTCCATCTTTGCTAAGTGTCTCAGAAACCTCTGGCTTCTCCACCTGAGGAGTCTCTATCTTAGACATAACAACAGAGCTGTCCTTAGTATTATCTGCATCTTCATCCTTATTCAGAGCTTTCATTAAAAATGCTTTGATATCATCATTCTGGTCGTTCTGTACAAGGTCTATTGAAAGAGGTCCTTCCTCCTGTTCCTTAGCAAACTCAGGAACATTCAGACTTACCTCTGGCACTGGCTGTTTACCAGTTGATTTCTGTTCTTTCTCATCTTCTTCACGGAAAACATCTTCAACTTCATCTCTCTTAAGATTAGCAAGTTCCTTCTGCTTTGCAAAAAGCTCTTCCTTAGTTGCCTCTATATCTTCCTTTCTTTTTCTTACATCTTCTAAGATACCTTTCTGTGTCTTAGTAAGAACAACACCAAGCTTTTCCTTTAACTGTACTGCTTTCTCAACGTATATACCATCCTGAAACCACAGAACGATATTATCACATGTCTTAATACATTCTTCTTTTCTTCCAGTCTTATAATACAGCTTTGCAAGCTCATACATATACTTCTCATCAATCTCATGCTCCCTGTAATCCTCTAAGATTCCTACAAGTTCATTATCTGATGCATTCTGTGCCTTTCTAAGGTCATAATACAGGATGAATCTGCTCACATCATGCTGTGAAGATTTGCTGTATTCTTCATAAAGCTCGTTAGCATTATCAAAATCTCCAACTTTAATAAAGAATTCAGTAAGCTTATAAACCAGCTTTCTTCCGCCAAGGTTTCTGTTATAAGCAAGAATTGCCATGTCTCTTGCTTCTTCATAGTCCCCGACTGCTTCCTGTACATTAATGGCTGTGGCAAGTGCCTGCCAGTCTTTAATCTTAGTCCAGTTAATATCCTTAGCTATGGCTGCCGCTTCTGTGTATTCCTTTTTCGCTGCCAGCTTCTTAATCTGGTCTATCTTAATTCCTAATTCGTATTTATTCATGATTATATATTCCTCATTCCAATGCTTACTTGATGAATGTTGTGAATAATTTATTTATCGCATTTTACAACTCATTAAAGTTTAGCACAGCCTAAGTTCATTGTAAACCAAGTTCACAGAATTGTTACAAATATGTTACAAAAAATCAAATGTAGCCTGTTCGTAATCCATTCTCGTGTATTCCAATTCTGATTCCTTCGTGCTGCTGTAATAATCAACAACCACAGTCTGCTGCCTTGAATCAACCAGTTTCTGACCAAGTATGTAATTAACATCGAATCTTCCTGTAATAGCAGGAGTTGCACCTCTTGCCGGAACAATAAGCTGGACGTGATTAGTTGCAAGCAGCTTGAATATTGGCTCCCATATGTATATATCCTTTGCCGCACCGAATGGGTTATCTATGAATATTGTCTTACCCTCAACACCTTCATTACCTGAAGAATTCATATTAGATATGTAGTTGATAATCGCAATAAGGAACTGGATATATATACCCTGTGACTGTCCTGTTGAGCCAACCGCTTCCTCATATCTTAAATAACGGCTCTGGTCCTTGATCCTCTCTCTCTTATACAGATTAATTCTGATTGAATTCATATCTGTGACAATAACTGAGAAAAGTCTCTTCCATGACAGTCTGTTTCTTATATACTTGAGTCTTTCCGCAGGCTCTTTAAAACTTTCCGCCATAAAAACAGTTTCATCAATATATTCAGACATCTTTTCCTTATATAATTCTTCCTTTATATAAGGAATTTGCAAACTGATTATTGCAATCTGTTCTCCGTCAAGATTGATATTAGACAACTGTGGCAGACGGTCAAGCTCAGTCTTAATATTACTGCATGTCTGGATACAACGATTTTCAAAGTTATCCTTAATCATCTGCATATCCTCTATACCCTTGGCAATGCGGTCTTTTTCTAACTGTATAAATGTGTTCGTCTCATTTAACGATTCAATCATACTTCTGGTCTTAGCCACATTTTCAGGAACATTAAGTGATATCCTTACTTCATCAGCAAGCTCAACTGCATTAAATCCGTTAAGCAGGTCAATAAGCTTAGATTTATTCTTATTAAATTCATCAACCTTCTTATACTCTAATCTGGTAATTGAAGCATATTCTTTATGAACAGCCTCATATTCTGTAAGATTAGCCGAAATTCCTTGTGCATCCTCAGGACGGAATTCTTCTGGAACATGCATGCCCGCATCAGACACGATTCTTTCAAGGTCTTTTCTGCATACAAGAATGTCTTTTAATGAATCAGACATCTGTCTGCGTGTCTTTTCCTGAACCTTGGTGTTATCCTCTAACTTCTTAATAAGTACCTTGTGCTGTGTAATGAATTCATCCGGGTCATCGCATGGGAATTCATTAAAGCTTCCATAATTATTCTCAATCTGGTTAATACCATGTGCGATACTTCCCTCAAGTCTGTTAAGAAGTGCTTCCTGTGACTCAAGCTCTTCCCTTACAGAATCACTGCTCTTCACAAGATTATTAAGAGCATCCTTGGCATTCCTTAACTGCTGTGATCCTGCTGCCATAATCCCACCGGCTTCATACTTTGCCTTAATATCGTCAAATGTATAACCTCTGTACTCTATTGCATCACGACATTTGTTCATAGATGCAGACAGATGGTTCATCAGCGCCTGCTTATCTGCAAAGTCACTGTTCTTCTGTGAAAGTGCTGTCTTTAATCCGGTGAATCTGCTGTCTATTTCATCCTTATCAAGACGGTATGTATCGTCATCGATTTCTATTGAAACATTTTCATCATAATAAGGTGCGTACTGCTCCTCCCATGACTTAATGATTTCATCATATGCCTTTCTTGTACTGTCCTCGAAATCTCTCGCGGTATCATACTCAGAATTAGCAGAAGCTGCTGCCTCCTCGCACTCATATATGCGGTTTCTTGCACTGTCCACATCAGCCTTCAGTCCCTTTAAGCGCTCATACTTTTTATCTATAGAAGTATTCATCTCCATAATACGCGAGAGCAGGCTGCATGTTGTTTCCTTCTCTTCTATATCATCTCTTGTCTGTGCGAGGTTCCTTGAAAGCTGCTCTTTAACCTCATTTAACACACTTCTCTTCTTCTCAGCCTCAATAATTGCAGCCTCGCTGTCAGCAATCTTTAATCTGATTGCTTCTGCCTCGGACGCATCCACCTTTCCAGACGCAGCATTATATACAAGTGCAAATGTATAATCATTCCACACAAGCTCCATTCTGTCGGCCAGCTTTCCTGCCTGCGCCTTATGCGACTCAAGCTCCTCCTGTGCAAGCTTAATCTGTGTCTCAAGCTTTGCCTCATCACGCAGGAACGACATATCCTTTAATGCGAATACAATCAGGTCTTTGTTAATCTCTAACTTAGTATCAATAAGCACCTGCTCGCTTATAACAGGATAAGCAGCCGCACCCTTGCCAAAATCCTTAAGCATCTCATCTGCTTTGATTCTCTCGAAATCGTTCTTTATTATAAATGCGTACTCAATGAAAGGTGTTCTCTTTAATACATCTCTTTTCTGTCCTGCATTCAGGGCTGCGAACCACTCATGACCCTCAACAACATCTGAACCATACTGGCTCTCAAGGTATTCCTTAAGCCTGTCTCTTTCAGGACTCTTACAGATATATGTTCCCTTTCTTGCATTGTCAATAAAGTTCTCAAGTTCCTGTGCTGCCTTACACTCTTCTGTAAATTCACTGCGCATCTTCTGGTAAGTCTCAAGAATAACCGAAAGCATTGCCTCGTCATTATCTGCACTATATATTTCACGAATTTTGCCCATACGCTCGGCATCTGCATTACCAGCTTCATCAGCCTTTTCAAGCTTTTCTGACTGCTCTGTGAATATATCAATAAGTGCTTTATTGGCAGATATTGTCTCATTAAGTGACATTAACTGCTGCTGCACATCATTGAATTTTTCGGACATTCTTGTCTCTTCATTCTTTAACAGTTCTTTATCCCTGAATGACTTATCATATTCTTCAGACGCATTTTCACATACGACAGTTCCTGCCTCTGATAAAGATGCTCCAAGCTGTGCCTGTAATTCCTGTATCTCATTCTCAAGATTATCAGAAAGACTGCCAAGACCTGCCGCCTCTTTGTCAGCATTTCTAAGGTTATCCTTAGACTCTGATAATCTGACTTCCAAAGCCTTAACACGGTTAGCTGCTATATCAAGCTTTTCCTTAAGTCTTCTTGTCTCTTTCTCATAGAATTTTCTGTAACCTGCAGCAAGTATCTTTAACTCTGCTGTTATATCAGTATCTTCTCTTAATCTGTTATCTATCGCAATCTGAAGTCCTTTATAGGACTTCTCGTATTCTGCATAATCTTTATAATCACCCGCAGACTCCATCAAAGAAAGCTTTCCTCTTGCCTCTTCAATTGCAGCGTTCTTGAGTTCAAGTGCCTTTCTTGTCTCATTAACAAGGCTCTCAACTCCTGCCATCGAATTCTTTTCAGACATAACCTCCGCAACTGCTATAGCTTCCTTCTCATGTGCCAGCTCATCATACATCTTAGTGATAAGGTCGTCCTGACTCTTAAGTTCCTTATCCTTCTTATCACTTTCCCGCATAGCAACAAGAAGCAGGTCATATAGCTGCTTCTCTATCTCTTCTTTTCTGTTGTAAAATGCTTCGTATGTCGACAGATATTCTTTAAAACTGTCGATAGCTGCAATCTGGCTGTCGTATGCTCCAAGCTGTGAGTGTTTCTTTGAAAGCTCCACTAACTTGTCCTTAATATCCATAAGAGTCTGAGCCATCATGCCCTCATCATTATCAACTGACAGCTTGTTATTGAAGGATTTCTGGATAATCTCCTCTATAAGCAGATCCTCAACAACCTTACGGCTTGTCTTATAATTTGACTCGAAATATGTTCTTACATGTCCCTCTGTCTTGTTAATTCCACGCACAATTTCCCATGCACTCTCATATATTCCGTAGTTACTTATAAAGCTCTGGTAATCACCTTTTCTGTCAAATATCTTAACAACATATTTGTACCCGCCCTTCTCAAGGTCACGAAGATAAGCCTTAAGTCCGTTATATGTAATTCTCTCTCCATTACTTACAAGTGGAAGATTCTTAATATCGTTATCGCCAAACTCCCTGTAGAATATGCAGTAATTAAAGTATTCAACACTTGCTGTCGGTGCAGCTGTCTGTTCCTGTCCATCCTGATTCTCATCGTCTGTGCCTCTTCCCTTTCTTGCACAGAAACCAGTTGTCATGAACCTGAAACCATCCTTCTGATAACATGGATCTAACTTCCACTCAACCAAAGAATGAATACATGTATTACCGCTTCCCTGTCTGAAAAGCTTCTCAATAGGCTGCTTGTCATCAAGTGTGCAGTTAGGAAGCATATTCTGCATAAGAAGCAGCATAAGCAGACTCTTACCACCGCCATTGGCAAGGTCATATATAGTATTCTGGCAGTTGAAGCGCATCACGAAATCGTCGTACACCTGTGTACCGAAATTATATTTAACATTATTAACTCTGATTCTGTTAATCTGTGGCATCGCGTCCTCCATTCATAAGTTCGGCAAATCGTCCTCTGTAATCATCAAAATAATTCTCTATAAGACTTCTGAATCTGTCTGTCGGATAATATCTGTCCTGACTCTCAACTAAAAGTTCCTGCGCAACGCAGAAATTAAGCACAAGCTTTACCATACCCGACTTGGAATTTCTTGCTGCTCTCGCTCCTGTCTGATCCTCTACTGTTGTCACCGGAAGCTCGTCCCATGTAAGTGCTATCTGCTTAAAGCTGTTCTCCTCAACCTCATCAAGCACAAGCCCTGTGCTCTTATCGACAATACCACCTGTTGTCTTATCAACATTTTTAATGATGTCCTCAAGTCTTATGAACTCAGCATAAGTTGAACTCATTGTATCTGAATAAAACTCTGTTATTATGTTGTAGATTATGAAATACGCAAGATATAATTCTTTATTAACTCTTAATCCAAGTACATTTCTTAATTCCTCGTTGGAATATCCAAACACCCTGTTATTATCACCTGCACTTACATACAGACCATTGTTATATTCATATATGTTAAGATTAAGTTTCTTAAGTGACATATGAACGATGTCATACACTTCTGCATTATTATTGTATTCCTGATAAAGAGCTGCATTCTCGCCCCTCTCAGACACATTTTCCCCTGTGATAAGCTTGGAAACTATGTCCAGCGCCTTATCTAGATTTCTATTCTCCATGTGCTTCCTTTCGTACCAATTCAACATCTGCCATCATACAGTTATCCGACAATATAACCTGCCCGCCAAGCCCTTTTCTTATTGCAAATGTAAAGCTTTCCGTATCTTTAAAGCCTTCTTCTAAGTATGCATCAAGAAATGTATCTTCTCCCGCATCACCGCCAAGCTGGTACTCATCCTTCTGGCACAGATTAACAAAGAAAGAGAAGAAATCTGCATTTCTTAAAACCTGCTCACCATACGCCCTCTTCATTGCATCTGCGAACTTACCGAGTGTTATAATGTCCGATTTTTTCAAACACGCAATGAGATTTTTCATAAGGAATACGTAATTATCCTTAATTCTCTTTTCTTCAATCTCATCTGCGAATTCAATATCTTCCGGTCTTTCATTGCTTATAAGCTCTTTCTCCTCATATCTTGGAGGCTTCACCATAAGCGCATCATCAATGCTTATCAGGTCAAATGTCTTTCTTATGTTCGGCTTTAGAAGCGGACTTAACATTGTGACTAATATATCTGCATTGTCCCTCTTAATCATATCTGAAAGTGCCGATGTGAAATCCATATGGCTTCTTAATCTGCCAAGCTTGGCGCGTCTTACTGCGTCATCGGTCATCTTCTGCATTTCTGTACAATCCTTTAACAGCTCGCTGTGCCTGTTCATCGCCTGCTTAAGCTGTGTCTCAAGACTGTATATCTCGTTCATTGTCCTGTAATAACCTTCTCCTGTGCTGCCCGATGCATTAAGCTTCTCGATTGATTTCGCAATAAGGTCACGGTTCTTCTTAAAAAGCTTTTCCTCATCATCAAACCATTTCATTCCTGTCTTGACGAATTCCTCATAAGCCTCTATTCCTGCAAATACATCACCCGACAGAATTGTCAGCACTTCATTCTTCTTTAACTTAAGGCGGTTGACCTCTTCGTTGATTCTTTCAACCACTTCAACTCCGCCACGGAAGTTCTGTGAATTAATCATTTTTTCAAGAAGAAGCTGGGATACGCTTATCCTGCTCTCGTCCTTGATTTCCTTGGTATCAAGATAGAATTCAATAGCATCAGGGCTTATCGAATACCACACAGTATTGTCTCTTATCGAACTCTCGATTATCTTCATTCTTGATACTCTCTTTTTCCTGTCCACCGGATCAAAATACGAGAATTCAAATGGCCTGCCATCATTCTTTATCTTGTCAAATATATAATCAGCAATCTCCTTGCTGTCCTGTTCATTCAAATCAAGCCCGAAATCTCTCTTAAGTATCAGCCTTAAGAAATCGAGATATTCGGGATATGTAACATCCTTTTCCTTAAAATTATTCTCCTCTATAAAGAAACGGAGAACCGCCATAACTATATAGCCCATATCAAGGATTTCGTATTTGCCATCCTTGAAATTAGAAAATGATGTGTCTATCAGTCTGAAGAAAGGATAATATTTCTTCAGATTAAGCATTCGTTCACGGTGATCCGATATGATATCACCTGTCATATTCTCTGCCATAGTATTCTTCATTTCTGCGCACGCATTTTACACATATTGTCTTAACGCCCGGTGCGCCAGGACATTAAGCTTAAAGCTTGGTTCTTCACCAAATTTAAAGCTCGGTTCTTCCGTCTAATGCTCTTAAAAGTGTAACCTCATCGATATATTCAAGATCGCCGCCGACAGGAACTCCGCTTGCAATTCTTGTCACCTTAATTCCTGTTGGCTTTATCATTTTGCTTATGTACATTGCTGTTGTCTCACCCTCCAGATTGGAATTAGTTGCGATAATAACCTCGTCAACATCTCCCTGAAGCCTTACCATAAGCTCCTTTAACCTGATATCAGCCGGTCCGATTCCAAGCATCGGGCTTATTGCTCCATGAAGAACATGATATACGCCCTCGTACTTTCCTGTCTTTTCATATGCCGCCATATCTCTTGTATGTTCAACTACCATAATTGTCTTATGGTCTCTTTTCTGGTCGCGGCATATCGGACACAGTTCTTCATCTGTAAGTGTAAAACACTCCTTACAGTAGTGTATATGCTGCTTTGCATCAATCATTGTGTCTGCAAGGCTCTTAACCTCAGACTCAGGCATGTTTATAATGTGAAATGCCAGGCGCTGGGCGCTCTTCGCCCCAACCCCTGGTAATCTCGACAATTCTTCAATTAATCTGTTAATATGACCACTGTAGATGTCCATTAGAATAAGCCTCCGCCTAATCCTCCAAGTCCTCCAGTAATCTTAGCCATCTGTGCCTGTGACTCTTCTTCGCATTTTCTTAAAGCTTCATTAGTAGCTGCTACGATTAAATCCTCAAGCATCTCTACATCATCTGGATCAACTGCTTCAGGGTCAATCTTAACCTTAGATACTTCTCTCTTACCTGTAACAGTTACCTCAACTACTCCGCCGCCTGCTGTCGCACTGAATTCCTTATTCTCAAGCTCTGCCTGCTGCTCCTCCATCTGACGCTGCATTCTCTGTGCCTGCTTCATCAGATTATTCATATTACCAGGCATTCCTCCTGGAAAACCACCTCTTTTAGCCATTATATAAGTTCCTCCTTATCATCTACTTCTATATCTATGCCTACGAGTTCCTTAAGATCCACGAATCTGCTGTGGAAATCCTCATCATCGTTAAGCTTAGTCACTTTAATTGAAACCCTTACTCCTGTTCTCTCCTCAATTACATTCTCTATGCTCTCCATAACTTCCTGTCTGCTGAGTGAATTATAGGCACTAAGTGATTCTACCATAATTTCAAGACTAATTCCATCTTCTGCTAATGTAACATGTGCAGCCTGTAAAAATGTCTGATTAACCGGATCATCTATCGTTGCAATGATATCCTTCCAGCCTGCCGCAATTGCCTTAACATCTTCCGGAACAGCGTCATATACACGCTTAACTACAGGCTTCTTTGGAGTCTGCTGCTGTACTGCTACCTGGCCTCCCGCAGCACCTGCATTTACAAGTCTGCCGCTTTTAATATCATCAAGTACTTTCTGTAACTGCCCTTCAAGCATTGTTACACGGCTTACAACATCGCCGATATCCTGACTGTTATCCATTGCCGGACGCATCAGCTTTATAAATGTTATCTCTGTCTTAACTCTTTTCTGTGTAGAAAACTTCAGGTCATTCGATAATTCTGACAACACTCTTATATAATACATAAGTGTATCTATATCTACATTCTGTGCATCTTTCTTCAGGTCTTCAAGATTATCTGCTGATACTTCTATTACGTCTTCAATTCTTTCTGCATCTTTGGTTGTCTTAATAAGAAGCAGATTTCTAAGATACCATATAAAATCTGTAACAAATTGTGAAAGGTCTCTTCCCTGCATTATCAAATCTTCCATAAGTGACATGCACACAGCAACATCTCCTGACAGGATTGTTGAAAGCATTTTACTAAATACCGCCGTGTCAACTGCCCCAAGTACATCTAATACATTTTCATACTTAAGGTCTTTTCCCAGATAGAATGCCAGACACTGGTCTAACAGACTTAACGCATCTCGCATAGAACCATCTGCAGCTTTGGCAACATATTTTATTGCCTTATCCTCTACATTCAGTCCCTCCGCCTTCATAAGTTCTGACAGCCTGCCTGCAATTGTCTCTATTGTTATCCTATGGAAGTCATATCTCTGACATCTTGAAAGGATTGTAATAGGAATCTTCGCCACTTCTGTAGTAGCCAGTATAAATATTACATATGCAGGAGGTTCTTCCAATGTCTTTAACAGTGCATTGAACGCTCCTATAGAAAGCATATGAACCTCATCAATTATATAGACTTTGAATCTTCCTTCTGTCGGTGAGTACTGTACTTCTTCTCTTATCTGTCTTATATTATCGACACCATTATTAGATGCCGCATCTATCTCTATTACATTCATGCTTGTTCCAGCCGCAATCGCCTTGCATGTCGGACACTCCCCACAAGGATTGCCATCAACCGGATGCTCACAATTAACTGCCTTCGCAAATATCTTGGCAACTGATGTCTTACCAGTTCCTCTCGTTCCGCAGAACAGATATGCATGGCCTATTCTGTCTGCATTAATCTGATTTCGCAGAGTTGTTACTATTGTATCCTGTCCTTTGACATCATTAAAATTGTCCGGACGCCATTTTCTGTATAAAGCCTGATATGACATGGTTACCTCCCTCTGCGCTGTCTTTACTTTCGCAGGATAATTTAGGAATATCATACAGTTTCTTACATGCAAGCATGACGAATCTGCCTGACATTCCTAAATTAGCTGCGACGAGTAACATTTTAATAACAAAAGCCGTGCGTCCGGCTTCGAACTGATATCCACAGACGTTACCGATGCAGTTAGCTCGATCCAGGCACCCTTTCAACACCCGGAAGGTCCCACTTAATGCTGCTTCATTCCTGACCTGACATGGTTCGTGGATTTCCGTCGTGAAAGACCCAAATGTCAACACCACTTACACCGGGCTGCTCCATAAATATCAGCCCTCTGCCGAACATCACCCCTGCTATAGCGGATTGCAGGTTCAAGGTGCCGCTACTACCCCGGCTGCACGGTATTTCAATTATACTTGTTATATATGCTTGTTGTCAAGGTGTGAAGCGTTGACAAAATAAGACAGCTAAATAAGCCAGTCCCTAAGAATCATTTCCTAAGGACTGGCTTTAGCAATCCTTGTCAGAACAGGCGGCAAAACCAACTTCTTACCACTCCCGAATATCACCAGAAACTTGCCAAAACCTACTACCCTCTATCAACTTCGCTATTGCGTAGGTCTTTTCAAACACTGTGAGACTGTCATCCCCTCTTGCTAACCTACTCAATCATTATATTCTTGCCTTTTCGTAGGTCTTTTTCCAAACTTTCTTCTATTTAATAATACTCTTACCTCTCCAAAGACCTACTATCTCCACTGTTTTAACTTGATTAGTAGGTTTTTCTCGCTCCTCCACGTCATTCTCTCATAATTTCGACCCACTCATTCTGCATATTATGCGGCTTGCGTAGGTCTTTCCCGCTGCAACATACTACAACACGCTGCACCAGCAACACCCCTCACAAAATAAGCAACACCTCACGCACCAAAAAGACAGCCTCCACAATCCCTGCAGAAGCTGCCTAAAACATATCTCTACATATTATCCCTGTTCGTTATCTTTATGTTCTTCATACCTCGGAAGCTCAACTATCACCGCCTCATGATGAACAGCTGGAAGAAACTTCTCCATCACTTCTTTAGTCTTTAACTTAAGACTTGATGTGTTGATGCAAGGGTGGCATCCAAGAGTTTCACCCTCAAGCACTTCCTTATCCATCAGTAACTGCACATGGTTATCCGTATCATTCATAAGTCCCATTATGGATACCGAACCCGGTGTTATATCAAGGAATTCCTCCATATATGATTCATCTGCAAATGAAAGTCTCGCTGAATTAATCTGCTTACTCAGATCCTTTGTTTTAAATGGCTTGTCACCTGGCATCATAAGCATATAAAAATTCGTCTTCTGTCTGTTACATAAGAAAAGATTCTTACATATAAGTGTGTCCAGAATCTTATCTATGTCATTACACACTTCCATTGTTGTAGCAGGCTCATGGTCTGTTCTGTAATATTCCATTCCAAGCTTGTCCAACAGATCATATACTCTGATTTCTTTTTCTAATCTTCCTGTTTCATCGGCAGGTCTTCCTTTAATAAGTTCCATGATATTTCTCCCTGACAATCTGATATTCCGTTATTCCGACTATCTCATAATCTGATAATCTACTCAAAATAATACAGATATACATCCTCAAGGTCAATATTATCTCCAACTTTTACTGCTTCTTCTGGCAGCTCATCACCTACAACTCTTAACGCAAGACCGTTCTTTCTCTGTCTGATATTGCCAATCTTGTATTCCTTCTGCAGCTCGCCGACCTCGTCAAGCGTGCATGTTATCTCACCGACTTTTCCAGCCATGCTTTCAATAAGCTCAACAGGTGTTCCTGTCGCAATTATCTCTCCGCTCTTTAGAAGAAGTACTTTATCAGCAATACATTCAATATCACTTACAACATGAGTTGCAAAAAGAATTATCTTGTCCTTAGACAACTCTGCAATATAGTTTCTGATTGAAATTCTCTCTTTAGGGTCAAGTCCTGCTGTCGGCTCATCAAGTATAAGAATCTTAGGATTGCCAAGAAGTGCCTGCGCAAGCAGCACTCTCTGCTTCATTCCTCCTGAAAATCCTCCAATCTTCTTATATGCAACCTTAGTAAGATTAACTACCTCTAGCAGCTCGTCAATCTGCTGGTTGACTGTCTTAACAACCTCATTGCCATTGTCATCAGTAGTCTTAATCTTCTTAACCCCCTTAATCTCTGCCATATATTTAAGAAATGCTTTAGGCGAAAAATCCTCATAAAATCCCTGCTGCTGCGGCATGTATCCAACCAGACCCCTGAACTGTTTGCCAAGCTTTAATATATCTTCCTCGGCACTGTCCTCTCCAAAAAGAATACTTCCGCCATTCATCTTGTCTCTTGATACATTATCAGTGATAAGATTAATCATCGTACTCTTTCCTGCTCCATTAGCACCAAGAATACCATATACTCCCGGTGTAAATGTATAATTAATCCCCTTCAGTGCCTGAACTGTACCATAAGTTTTCTTTAAATTTCTCACCTCTAATTTCATACCCTATACCTTCTCTTTCCTAATGATTTTCCAACCTTCATCATAACCAGCATAATAATAAGCTCAGCCACTAACTCTGACACATAACGCACAATCATGAATTGTCCTACCGATGCATGAAGTATAAGACTTTTGATAGCTCCGATACTGCCTACTTATATAATCATTATACTACTAATCTGTGCCAGTGCAATCATAATTCTACACACGTTCCCTCCTTTTATTATTAATACGAAAAATGTTCCAGATAAGTTGACGCATTTTCACAAAAAAGTTAAAATTTTTATAATATTTTGTGGAGGATAATCTAGTGGAGAATACTCAGGTGGTTTTTGAAAAAGATGATTACAGATATATGAAACAGGCAATCACACAGGCTAAGAAGGCTTATAAACTCAATGAAGTGCCTATCGGCTGTGTGATTGTGTATGAAGGAAAGGTTATAGGAAGAGGCTACAACCGCCGTAACACTGATAAAACCTCTCTCGGCCATGCCGAGATTACTGCAATTAAGAAAGCCAGCCGCTACATGAACGACTGGCGGCTTGAGAACTGCACTTTATATGTTACGCTTGAACCATGTCAGATGTGTGCAGGTGCTATTGTTCAGGCAAGAATTCCAAGAGTTGTTATCGGTTCCATGAATCCCAAAGCCGGATGTGCCGGTTCTATACTTAATATCTTACAGATTCCCACATTCAATCACCAATGTGAGATCACTAAAGGTGTATGTGAAGAAGAATGTTCAGAAATGCTCACAACATTTTTCAAGGAACTGCGCAAAAGCAAGAAAAAGAATACTACTTTCACTACTGATGGAGAATGATTATGAAATTTGAATACACTTTTGAAGGCATGAAGCTTAAAGTACTTGATGAAACATTTGCAGGAAAAGTACTTGAGTTCTACAGCAGAAACCGCGAAGAATTCGACAGATACGAAGCTGCCAAGCCCGATAATTTCTATACAACAGAATATATTGCAGCCACGCTTAAAGCTGAATATGCTGCTTTACTAAAGGGTGAATTTGGTAGATTCTTTCTTTTTTCTGACGATATGCCTGGTGAAATTCTCGGCTCTGTATCTTTTTTTGGTGTTACAAGCATTAACCGTTCATGCCGCATAGGATATAAGATTGATAAGAATTACCGCCAGTTAGGACTTGGAAGCCTTATGGTTAAACATATGCTTGAGATTCTTACACGCGAAAAGGAGATGCACAGGATTGAAGCTTACATTCACCCTGAAAACATCTCCTCTATTAATCTTGTCAAATCTCTTGGCTTTATATCTGAAGGTACCGCCTACTCCTATGTAAAGCTTAACGGCTCATGGCAGGATCATTTAAGATTCGTCTATATCTCCTGATACCAGTATCCGAAATATGGATTGGCATAGTCACTCCTGTGACTCTTCTTAAAATTATTAAAGCCAAACATTGAAGCCATGTAACGTTCACGGTTGCAGTACATTCCCGGAACGCCAATGAAATATTTAGTATTATCAAGGTTATCGCGCACTCTTCCAAAAAGTATGTGTCTGAAATTATAATAGCCATGCAGCAGGAAGCTGTTTCCCGCGATGTCAATTTCATTCTGGTTAAGACACTTTAACTTCTCTGGCGACACTTCTATACAATCATAGAAGTAATCATCGTCAAATGCATCTATATAATCAGCCCGCACAAAAAGCTTTTCAAAAGGATCCGTCTGCGTTGCATTGGCTCTGTGTGCTTTTTGCTGCAAATGTTGTGTTTCCGCAGGTATTTTAGCTGCTACTCCATCAGCTTTTATATTCTCCGGCATGGTTACACTTTCGGCAGCCACCTCTGCCTGTTTTGTCTGAACTATCTGCTGTTCTTCCACCACAATCTGTTTCGTCTGAACCATTTCTGATTTTCCTGCCAACATTGCAGATTCTGACTGGACCGGCTGTTGTCCGCCTGATTCTGACTGTCCCCGTTCCCTCATTGCTGCATTGTATCCAGCCATCTCTTGTCTGACCACCGAAGACTCTGCTGTCTCCTGTCGTTTCTCTTCCTCATCACTCTGCCGCATGCGCTCTTTTATGACAATCTCGGCCTCAGCCTGTTTCTTTGCATCCATTCCTGAGAACACAAGCATGTCAGGAGTTACGTCCTCATCCTTCCACATGGACATCATACAGTCATATCTTGCATCCTCCCTTGCAACCGCAAGCCCGCATATATCCTTAAATCCATAACCGGTTTCATTGATATTATCAGGATTGAATATTCCACTGTATTCCATCTGTCCCATTTTCACAAGACATTCCCCAAGCTTTATAAGCCTGTAACCGCCGTCAGTAACCATCATATATATTCCAAACATTTCCGGGCTGTCCGTCTTAACTCCTCTTAAACTGATGTTTAACTTGAACTGCCCCTGATGAACTAATGCCTTCGCAAATCCTACATTTCTCCCCTTTACTCCTTCCGGATATGAATATATGTATGAAACAAGACGCTGATAATCCACAATAAACCTCCCTGATGATTAACTCTCTTATGCACCTTATGCCATGCATTAAGAAAATATTCCATCAGGGAGGTTTTATCTTAATCTACCACCATATTCTTTCCGTTATTTTTTCCGTAATAAAGCCTGTCATCTGCGCGCTTTATCCATTCTTCTATATCACCATCGGCATTTCTCTGCGCCACTCCTATTGTTAGTGATATATTTATCTTCTGCTGTTTATAAATACATTCAGAGTTTTCTATTTCTCTCCTCAATTTTTCTAATACTTCATGTGTGCTGTCGTGTGTTCCATTATATATAAGAAATTCTTCTCCGCCCCACCTTGAAATCACACAGTTACTGCATATATTTTTCATCTTCTGTGCAATGAAATTTAACACATAATCACCACAGTTATGTCCATATGTATCATTTATTTTCTTGAAATCATCTACATCTGCCATTGCAAGCCAGCCTTCATCGTCCGCATCATATTCTTCAAGATAATTAATCATATATCTTCTGCTGTAAAGGTCTGTCAGAAGATCAATGTTGGCAATTGAATTAAGCTTCTTCTCAGACTCAATAACAAGATCGATTATCATCTTAGTATAATATATTAAAAATGCTGATACACTTATTGCATTACATGCAAGCATCACAGATATAATTGTTTTATTAATTTCATACAATGGTCCGTTAATTATAGCTATTGCTGATGATATTATACTTACAGCAACTATTGCTATCGACACAGCCAGTGGATTCGGGTCTTTTGTATCGATCTTGGTTGATATGTATTGTGAATAAAATATTATAGGTATTAATGACATGCTATACAGATGAAATCCACATTTATACCCAAGACATATTGTTGCAATAGCCATATAAATTATAATTGTTGCATACACACACCACATATATGCACACACTTTCTGCCTTTTTAACAGCATAAAATATAACACATAACCAATCATTGCTATTACACTGTAATAAATCATTGGTGTTATATTAAAATATACAAATAATATCAGCATAAATGCAACAAATAAAAACAACGATATGTTAACAACCACGCATAGTTTAACAACCTGTTCCAGATTAAATTCTTTTTTATTAATGCTCATGATATCTCCTGATAATATGTTCTCGATTGTAAGTAGTACTATAGTATCATACAAAAGTTGCTTTTGCACTACATTTTTATTGTAGCTTGACATTTTTTATTAAGTTTCATAACATTATTCTTATAGATTGGAGGCAATATGAGCGATAATAAATATAATAATGTTATGCACCTCGGCAACCCAACTAACACGATTGCCGTGCTTAACAGATATGGTTTTGATTTCAAGAAAAAGTTCGGGCAGAACTTTCTTATAGATGAAAATGTTGTTGAGAAAATCGTCCGTGAAGCAGGCGTTACCAAAGATGATTTCGTTGTTGAAGTTGGTCCGGGAATCGGAACAATGACTCAGATTCTGTGTGAGAATGCCAGAGAAGTTGTTGCCGTTGAAATTGATAAGAAGCTTATCCCTATTCTTACAGAAGATACTCTTTCTTATTATGACAATGTAACAGTAATCAATGAAGATATCTTAAAGCTTGATATTAAGAAGCTTGCTGATGAGAAGAATGGAGGCAGACCAATCAAGGTTGTTGCCAATCTTCCATACTATATAACTACACCTATTATTATGGGACTTTTTGAAAGCCATGTACCATTAGACAGTATAACTATCATGGTTCAGAAAGAGGTAGCTGACCGCATGCAATGTGGTCCTGGAACTAAAGATTATGGCGCACTTTCACTTGCTGTACAGTTCTATGCCAGGCCTAAGGTTGTGCTTAATGTGCCTGCTAGCTGCTTCATGCCTCGTCCTAATGTTGATTCAGCGGTTATCCGTCTTGAGCGCTTCAAAACTCCACCTGTTGATGTTAAGAATGAACATCTTATGTTCAAGATAATAAGAGCATCATTTAACCAGCGCCGAAAGACTATGCTTAACAGTGTAGGCAATTCCGGCATCGGCATCACGAAAGAAGATCTTACCAACGCATTAGAAACTATGGGACTTCCGCTTACTATCCGCGGCGAAGCCCTTACACTTGGGCAGTTTGCAGAGCTTAGTAACCTGCTGGGTTAGTACAATGTTTCGTAAATAACTATACCAATCGCGTAGGATGTGGATTCGAGTGTGCAGGTAGATAACATGATACCTATAAGTAGTCGCATTTTCACTGCTTTAATAGGTTTTTTTGCAGCAAAATTCACACAAAAAAGGTTATTTCTACACTAAAGACCTATATAACAACAAAAAACGGCTATTTAGTAGGTGTTTTCATAGCTTTATCAATAAAAACCACATTAAAAGACCTACTAAATAGCCGTTTTATTATAATTTATAGGTTTCAGCCCAATTCACACAGTAAAATGGCTGGCCCCACCGGCAAATACACATACAAATCCGCCACCAAAGTCCTCGAAACCTTACTCCGCAAAAAGCAGCCTTCTCGCATTCTGGTTAGTAACATCAATAACCTCCTGTGTATCAAGCCCTTTAATCTGCGCCAGCTTTTCTGCAACATATTTTATATTGCGGCTGTCGTTTCTTTTACCTCGGTTAGGCTCAGGTGCCATATATGGACTGTCTGTCTCCAGAACAATTCTATCCATCGGTATATACGCGGTTGCTTCCACAAGCTTCCTGGCATTCTTAAATGTAAGAACGCCGCCGATTCCTATAGAGAAGCCCATATTAAGAAAATCTCTTGCTGCTTCCTTACTGTATGAATAACAGTGGATTATTCCACCTGTCTCCTGTCCGTGATTACTCTTTAATATGTCGATTGTATCCTGACATGCATCTCTTGAATGAATCATTACCGGCATGTGTGTACGGTACGCTACATTCATCTGTGCTGCAAACCATTCACGCTGCTGCTTCTTCTCAGCCGCCGCCATATCTGCATCATCTGACACATAGTAATAATCAAGTCCGATTTCTCCAAGTGCAACAATCTTTCTTGCCTTAGATTCACCAAGCATATTTTCCAGCCATTCAATGTCCGATTCTTTCAATCTGACAATATCCTCTGGGTGGAAACCAATCGCTGCGTATACCTTTTCATATTGTGCAGCAAGTGCAAGGGAAGCCTCGCAACCCTGACGGCTTGCACCTACATTAACAATGTAATCAAGCTCCCCTGTATCACTAAGCATGCTGCTTATAAGTCCATCTCTGTCCTCATCAAATCTTTCATCATCATAATGAGCATGAGTTTCAAATATCTTCATATCTATCAGCCAATCTCTGCGCCTTCAATAATATCCTTCTCAAGTGTAAGAACTGATAAGTTATCCTTATCATCCCATGCTGAGATAATCATTCCCTGTGACTCAATACCACAGATCTTTCTTGGCTTTAAATTAGTACATACAACTAACTTCTTACCAATAAGCTCCTCTGGCTTATAGTACTTCTGGATACCTGATACGATAGTTCTCTTCTCATCACCAATCTGAAGCTCGAACTTAAGAAGCTTTGTCTTCTTAACAGCTTCACATGTAAGAACCTTGGCAACTCTGAACTGAACCTTTTCAAAATCATCAAATGTAATCTCAGGCTTAACTTCAACCTGTGGATATTCTGTAACACCATTAGCCTTCTTCTGAGCTTCCTGAATAGCATCAACCTTTTCCTTAAGGTCCTTCTCAAAGTCAAGTCTTGCGAAAAGAATCTCTGGAGTCTCAGTAACCTTAAGTCCTGATTCTCTTAAGCCAAATGCAGCAAGATCATCAAAATCTCTTACTCCTGCCTCAGGATTAGCCGGGTAAAGCTGTGCAAAAATCTTGTCTGTAGTCTCTGGCATGAAAGACTTAAGAAGATTAGCACCAATTGTAATACTCTCAACAAGGTTGTAGAGAACCTCTGCTAATCTGTTCTGCTGTGCCTCGTCCTTTGCAAGAGCCCAAGGCATTGTCTCGTCGATATATTTGTTACATCTCTTAAAGAGTGTGAATACCTCTGTAATAGCATCTGCTACATGAAGTGTAGCCATCTTAGCCTGAACCTTATCTCTTGTTGCTGTTACAACAGCCTTAAGGTCGCCGTCAATTGCAGCATCCTCTACACCAGTCTTATTAACAACTCCGCCAAAATACTTGTTAGACATTGCAATAGTTCTGTTTACAAGATTACCAAGTGTGTTGGCAAGGTCTGAATTCATACGCTCAACCATAAGCTCCCAGGAGATAACACCATCATTCTCAAATGGCATCTCGTGAAGAACAAAGTAACGTACAGCATCAACGCCGAAGAGGTCTACAAGGTCATCTGCATAGATAACATTTCCCTTAGACTTACTCATCTTACCATCATTCTGTAATAACCAAGGATGTCCAAATACCTGCTTAGGAAGTGGCTCACCAAGTGCCATAAGGAATATTGGCCAGTAAATTGTATGGAATCTGATGATATCCTTACCGATAAGGTGAAGGTCTGCTGGCCAGAACTTCTTGTACTGCTCTGAAGAATTGCCATCAGCATCATATCCGATACCTGTGATATAGTTAGTCAGGGCATCAAGCCATACATAAACTACATGCTTGTCATCAAAGTCAACTGGAATACCCCATTTGAAAGATGTTCTTGATACACATAAATCCTGAAGTCCAGGAAGAAGGAAGTTGTTCATCATCTCATTCTTTCTTGAAACAGGCTGGATGAATTCCGGATGTGTATTGATATGCTCAATAAGCTTGTTGGCATATTTGCTCATCTTGAAGAAATAAGCTTCTTCCTTAGCCGGCTTAACTTCACGTCCACAATCAGGACACTTTCCGTCAACTAGCTGGCTCTCTGTCCAGAAAGACTCACATGGTGTACAGTACATGCCCTCATATGAACCCTTATAAATGTCTCCCTGATCATAAAGTTTCTTGAAAATCTTCTGAACCTGCTTCTCATGGTAATCATCTGTTGTTCTGATGAACTTATCATATGAAGTATTCATAAGATCCCATATTCTCTTGATTTCTGTTGAAACATTATCAACAAATTCCTTAGGTGTAATTCCAGCTTCTTCAGCCTTAAGCTCAATCTTCTGACCATGCTCGTCAGTTCCTGTCTGGAAAAATACATCATAGCCTTCCTGTCTTCTGAATCTTGCAATACTGTCTGCAAGAACGATTTCATAAGTATTACCGATATGTGGCTTGCCTGATGTATAGGCAATAGCTGTTGTCATATAAAATGGACCTTTACTCTGTGGCATATCATTTCCTCCATAATCTATTATTTTAATTCATCGCTATAACGCAAATGTAGTGTGAATCATTTATCCGTAAACTTTATCATAGAAAAATTTACAATAAGTGTCAAGTCTGTATTAAGTATGATACAATATGTGAATAATAAATCAGTATTTCTTATAATATTAATTAAGACAGAAATGAGGATTAGTATGAATAATAAACAATTTTGCCTTTTACATCAATTTCTTAACAAGGCTGTGAGCCTACTGATAGTTTTTATAATAGTAATTACCCTGTCTGGCTGCAGCCTGCCCTGGAATCAGAAGCAGATATCAGAAACTACTATATCTGCCACCGAGGATAATGCTGATTTCACGGAATATGTAAACAACCTGTTTGCTGACCTGTTAAGTGCCGACATGGTATCTTTGCATGCCTATGTCGAACACCCCAAGGATTTCGGAATTAACGATTATGAGATTACTCTTGGCCGCTACGACCTTGACAATCCCGATGACACCTCAGATTACACCGACATAATATCAACGCTTAAATCATTTGACAGAAGCACACTCTCCGCAAAACAGCAGATTACGCTTGATGAGCTTCTTATGTATATGGAAAATGAGCTGGAATACAGTGATTTGTACATGTTTAATACACAGCTTCAGACAACTACAGGTATTCATGTCCAGCTGCCACTTCTTTTTGCTGAATACACATTTGCAGAAAAGAAGGATATTGACGAATATATTGAGCTTCTATGTGATGTTGACGGATATTTTGAAAATATGGCTGCATTTGAGAAGCTTCGTGCTGACAACGGATATTTTATGGAAGATACCCTTGCCGATGAGGTAATTGAAAGCTGCAAATCATTCCTTGAGACTGCCGGTTTAGAAGATGGTGCAATGATATCAACCTTTAACGAAAAGCTTGCTTCTGTTGACGGACTTTCTTCACAGGATATTGCAGATTATAAAGCTAAAAATGTGTCCGCAGTCAATGAACATGTAATTCCAGGATATCAGTCCCTTGTAAATGCGCTTACTTCATTGAAAGGCTCTAACAGATATTCAGGCGGTTTATGCAATTATCCTGATGGTTCACGGTATTTTGAATATATACTCTCTTCAACACTTGGCTGGAGCAAATCTGTTGACGAATATGATAAGCTGGTTGATTCTTACCTCAAGAAATATATGCTTAAAATGCAGTCACTTGCGCTTAAAGACTCCTCTATTCTTGATAAATTTGACACATTTTCATTCAATATGACAGACCCGGTTGGTATTCTTACCGACCTTAAGAAAAGAATAACCGATGATTTTCCTGAGATTCCAGATGTGAATTATAATATCAAATATGTGTCAAAGGCGCTTGAGGACTACACCAGTCCGGCTATGTACTTTATTCCGCAGCTTGATAACCTTGATATCAATTCAATATACATCAATTCTTCAGGCACTTCTGCGAGTGAATTATATCCTACACTTGCACATGAAGGTTATCCGGGACACATGTACCAGACACAGTATTTTGCCGCAACCAACCCTGACTGGATAAGATACATTCTTGCACCAGGCGGATATGTTGAAGGCTGGGCATCATACGTTGAAGTTCTTTCTTATAATTATGCACAGACCGGCAACGATGCACTTAACAAAATGTATGCTGCTAATTATGCCACTGTCCTGTGCCTTTATGCAAAAGGGGATATTGGCGTTAATTACTATGGATGGAGTGAAGATGATGTTTACCGATTCATCAGCCAGTATGGTTTTGATGATAAATCAGTCGCCCACGAAATGTATTACGCATTCGTATCTGACCCTGGCAATTATTGCAAATATGTTCTTGGAATGTTAGGATTTGAGCAGTTAAAGACTAAGGCACAAAGCGAGCTTTCTGATAAATTCAATCTTAAAAATTTCCACCAGTATGTACTCGACATGGGTCCTGTGCAGTTTGATATATTATTTAACAACCTTGATGCATGGATTAAAAAAGAAAAATAACATTAAAAATGGGATGTTACCTTAACACAATAGTCTGGTAACATCCCTTATTAATTGATTATTATATGCTTCCACCCGGATAATAGCCGCCTGAACCATAGCCACAGCACATAGGCATACATATATTTGAACACAGGCAGAGTGCAACCCACGGAGCACAGCCTGTACAATATGTTGTAGATGACGGTCCCTGATACTGCGTCCTTCTTCCTGCATACCAGCTTCCACCGCTTGCAATACGCTGATACAACAGCTGATACTGCATATTGTCAGGATCAGAATCCAACGCACGCTTGGCATCTTCCAACGCAGTTGCTTCTTCTCCTTTTCCAAGATGTGCTAATGCACTATAGTAGTACCATCTTCCATCACGGTCAGTTATGTTGTTAAGCACATTAATAGCTTCATCATAACTAGAGTTATTAATATAATTAGCTGCCGCCCTCAGATGCACTGTTGTAGGATCATTACCATTGAGATTATCACTGCCATATCCATTGCCACCATAGCTTCCTGTATATCCGCCAAATCCAAATGGCCCGAATCCCCAGAAGCTTCCGAAATCTCCATATCCGCCCTGTGACTGGTTCTGATAATCACCATCATAACAATAATGGTCTGAACGTCCTGTACCATAACGCGTCTGGCTGTATGACTGACTACTGTATCCGCCCTCACGCTCACGCATTATCTGGTTATAAGCCTGCTGTACAAGCTTAAACATCTCTTCTGCCTGATCCTTATTAGGATTATTGATGTTAGCATCTGGATGATACTTTCGGCTCAGTGTTCTGTATGCTTTTTTCACTTCATCATCGGAAGCATCCCTTGATACTCCCAACACTTTATATGGATCTGTCATTATGTTCCTCCAACTGCTTACCGGCAGTGTCAATTCTTTTTCTTCTGGCGGCGTAGAACTTTGTCCATACACCTGAATATATGATATTTCTTAACAGTTCTGCATTAGCAAGAATCGGCAGTCTCTCAAAAGCTCTTGCACATCCTGCCATATATGCTTTAAGTATGTTTTCTGCAAATGTATCAAAATCCTCTACATCCTTATGATACTTAAACACATTATAATTGTTCTTTTTCTCATCTTTTTCCAAATCATCATATGCATCTAACAGATATATGAATCTGCCAAGATTATTGCCAAGCACCCTTAACTCATCACTCCACTCATCATCTTTCATGGCAGCAACTTCACCTAACAGTATGCCAAACTGCTCTGCCGGCTTGTCAATGTTCGTTTCCTGTGCTTTTTCATATTCTGACAACTTAGAAAGGCTTTTCCTTATAATCTCTGCCTTCTGCGGATATTTCTTCTCAAGCTTTTTAATATCTCTTTTCAGTAACCCGGCATAAGTTCTTTTCAAGACCTTTTTCTCATCGTACCAGTCGTCCATACATTTGTAATATGTCAGAAGGACATTCATGTCCGCAACATAATCTGAAACAACGTTACGCCTCACAGGATGCTTTCTTAATGGATGTGTGACGCAACGTTCCTCAGAGTATATAGTTTCCGGTTCATACAACCCTGTAAGAAGTATAACCAGAAATGTCATATCATAGCTTAAGGAAATCTGCCCCTTCAATCCATGCGCTTCTGCCAGCGAATCGCACAGACCACAATAGTATGAGCGGTATTTATCGAATTCTCTGAATTTAAGTTCTGGCTGATCAACAACTATATACCCATACATACTAAACTCATACCTCCATTTTCGCTTATCATATAACATTGAAAATATTCAGTCAATCAGCCTTTCAAAGATTAATAAATTATTAATACTATTTTTAGATATTATTCTTGTCATCAAAATCAGTTCCCCACAAAAGGAAACTTGTATAATCATCTAGCGAATTGACTGGACGCATTACATCACTCTCGTCAAGATTGCTGGCAAATTCATTCTCACCGTCATCATAACCTTTATCGCCCTGCCCATTATCGTATCCGTTTCTGTACTCATCTTTTTCATGATTATAGTCAAATGCTGGAAACATTATGCCACCTCCTTTCGAAGGTAGTATGTTAAGTTTCACCCGGTTTTATCCGATATTATATTCAGCTGATAAATGTGTATTCAATCACACTTGATATATAAGGAGGAAACTTATGCGGATTACATCACAGATGCTGGCAGCTAACCAGCTTAAAGCAGGCATTGAGCCTTCATCAAAAACTCTGCTTGATTACATACAGAATGATGACAATGACAGCCTTACAAGCCTGCTTTCCAAAAAAACTGACACTTCAACTTCTTCACTTACTAAGAAATTACAGAAAGACGCTTACGAGAATATTAAAGATGATGCTGATTCTGTTACAGAGAATGCAGCTAAATTCACAGATGAAAAATCCACTCTTTTTACTGATGCAGAAAAGACCGGTGATTATTCTGCAATATATGCTGATATCAAATCTGTAGTTAATTCTTATAATAAGCTCTACAACACCCTTGGTAAAACTTCAAGTTCTATCAATTCTATGTGTTCTGAGCTGTTAAAGGAATCAGTTAAAGAGAACTATGAAACATTATCTGCAGTAGGAATTACACTTAAAGAAGACGGTTCTCTTTCAATCGATGAAAAGAAGCTTAAAGCAGCTGATACAGATACTTTAAAGAAAGCATTTGGAACATCATCAGAATTTGCAAAGAGGCTTGGAATTATTGGCACTAATGTATCATCACTTGCAAAAGCTAACATTAATTATGTTACCAACTCATATACATCATCAGGTGCCGCCTCTAACTCATCGGATGATTTATATTCACTTATGACAAGTAAGTTTAATTCTCGCGGTTAGAATTTCTGATAATGGATATGCATATATAATGTCCGATTTATTCAATATTATATGTTCTAAAAACGTCCCCATACCAGCATTTATAATGTCGGTATGGGGACGTTTTATACATAATAGTTGCATATTCATTTTTTCATTCTACCTGATATCTAAGTCTGGTGGAACATCAAGCTCGTGCGGAACTGGCGCACCATTCTTCTTTCTCTGTCGTACACACTCGGTCAGCAGGTACTCTATCTGTCCATTAACAGACCTGAAATCGTCCTCTGCCCACGCTGCAATGGCATCATAGAGTTTAGCTGATAACCGGAGAGGAACCTGTTTCTTACCTGAATCTGCCATTAGTAAAGACTTCCTGAATTAACTACTGGCTGGGCATCTTTGTTTCCACAAAGGACGACTAAAAGGTTGGATACCATAGCTGCTTTTCTCTCTTCATCAAGCTCTATAACCTGTTTTTCTGATAATCTCTCAAGCGCCATCTCTACCATTCCTACAGCACCATCAACTATCATCTTTCTTGCATCTACTATTGCTGATGCCTGCTGTCTCTGAAGCATTACTGCTGCTATCTCAGGTGCATACGCAAGATATGTAATTCGTGCTTCTATTATCTCAAGTCCGGCATCTGCTACTTTGCCCTGGATTTCTTTTCTTATTCTTTCTGCTACAACTTCACTTGAACCACGAAGGCTTCCCTCATCTGCAATTCCATCTCCCGTTGTATCTACATTTTCTGCAACATCATATGGATACATGCGGACAATATTACGGAGTGCGCTGTCACACTGTAATGAAAGATATTCCTTATAATTATCTACATTAAACACTGCCTTAGCTGTATCTGTCACTTTCCACATAACCGCAATACCAATCTCAACAGGATTACCAAGGCAATCATTAATCTTCTGTCTGCTGTTGCTCAGTGTCATTATCTTAAGTGAAATCTTCTTATTAGCTGACTGTGAATTATTTCCTGCTGCAATTGCCATTCCTGCAACACCTGCCATGCTAGCAAGATCAAGCTTATTTCCATCTCCTGTCACATCACCGCTCTGATTAAGCTTAGTTGACGCTGCCGGATTAACAGCAACACAAAACGGATTCACAAAGTAAAATCCCGCTTCTTTAATAGTTCCAACATACTTGCCAAAAAGTGTAAGCACAAGTGCTTCCTGTGGTTTTAATACCTTAAGACCGATAAAGAATATCCAGCCTATTGCTGCGTATACACCGCCTGCAACGATAAGTACTATCCATCCTGCTTTAGTCTCTGCCTGTTCAACCATAATCGAACCGACAATAATTGCTGCTATAGCTGCTGCGTAAAGTAATATAAACAATGTAACCATTGCAAGACCATTCTTGCTTTTCTTCAAAACCTTTTCTTCCATATAAAAATACCTCCTTAACACCCTGATTATTAATCTTGTTATCGATTATTCTTTTAATGGTGTCTTTGTTGATATTTGCATGATATCATTTTGATATCACATTATCAAGATATTAACATTGTTTTATGATAACCATCCTGTTATCCTATAATTCTGGAGACTCTCAACCTATCAAACTTGTATTTATTATATCCTTATAGGCAGATAACCTCCCTTTCCAGGCATTCCACACACTTAATAACCAATATTCAACCTATCAATCAAACATTAACTAACTGCTTATAGGAATTTTTCATAAAATACGGAATTTTCTCACAGAATCTTCCTATAAGAAATGTAAAAATCCGACTACCTATAGGTATCATATTATAAATCACTATATTTTCAAATTCATAAAAAAGCTACCAATCAAAAAGGCAGTATTGCGCATACCTATATCTACACAGATATTTATATACATATATACTAAAAGGAATATTCACACCATCTGCAATGAAATAAACTCTCAACGCTTCCTGTGTAAATATTCCTTCTGCTACTGCAATTATTTACTGTATAAAAAAATAAAAGCCTTACAACCTAGGATTCCCTAAATCATAAGACCTTCCAGTGCACCGCCAGGGGTTCGAACCCTGGACACCCTGATTAAGAGTCAGGTGCTCTACCAACTGAGCTAGCGGTGCGTAACTTATTTTGTTCTGTGCTTTTGTGTTGTCTCAAGCACAAGTGATATTCTATAGCAAGATTTAATAAAATGCAAGCACTTTTTTGTATTTATTTAAGAACAATTTATCTTTTTTTATAATTTTCTTGTTTTTTCATCATTTTACCATGTTTTTTATATTGATATGTGCCTTTATACCCCTTATAATTCTATTATATTCCCAATTTTAAGAGAAAATATTTATATTTAATATACATTTATTAAGAAAAGAGAGTTGATATGAAGTTAAAAAAATTCGAACAACAGCCAAAACACGTTGACAATATTCCAATTGAGGCTATTAATCTTGATTCTGAACAGGAACAGCCGCCAAAACCTGACAAAGCTGTTGGCAAGAATGTATTCCAGCCTAACAGCAAATACTTTACAATTGTTATATATGGTCTGCTTTTTGTGCTAGGTGCAATTCTTATATATAAGTTCATTGGTAACTGGCCTGCAACCGTCAAGTCATTGGGCAATATATTCCATATACTGTCACCATTTCTTATTGGTGGCATGATTGCGCTTGTTCTTTATCCGTTTATCAAGACCCTTTATAACAGGTTCTTCATGGGGGTATGCCATATCAAGTCCAAGAAAGCTGCCAAAATGCTTTCAATTCTTGTTGCTTACCTGATAGCAGTTGGCGCATTTGCAGTATTAATAGGCTTTGTTGTACCTCAAATATACAAAAGCATTACAGAGATTGCCAATCAGGCTCCTGTATGGTACGAGAATATCCGCAACTGGTTCACTGAGTTTGAAGATAAGCACGCCAATTCTTCTATTGATTACAATTTCATTAATCAGAAGATTGAAGATGCTCTTCCTAAACTTGTTGACTACATGACTGGTGCACTTACCAATATGGTTCCTTACATTCTTAATACATCCATGGCCATTCTTTCAGGTGTGTTAAACCTTATTATTGCAATTATCGTGTCCATCTACATGATTTCTGATAATAAGAATATTTTTTATCATTTTAAGAGATTTTTATATGCCGTGCTTCCTAAGAAAACAGCAGACAATACACGCATCATCTGTAAGAATTGTGCAAGCATTTTTATTAATTATATTATCGGCAAATCATTTGACTCAATTATTGTCATGATTATCTGCTTTATTATCATGCTGATTCTCAAGCTGCCATATGCAGTGCTTATAAGCGTGATTGTCGGCATAACGAACATGATTCCGTATTTCGGACCATACATCGGTGGCGTGATTGGCGGTGTGATTATTGTTATCGCAAGCCCTATCAAACTTATCATATTTGTAATCATGATTGTCTGCATCCAGCAGGTTGACGGTCTGCTTATTGGACCTCGTATCATCGGCAGTACTACAGGTCTTAAGCCTGTATGGGTTGTGTTCTCAATAACCGTAGGTGGGGCGCTGTTTGGCGTAATTGGAATGTTCCTTGGAGTTCCCGTATTTGCCGTATTAAGCTACCTGTTAAACATTACAGTGCAGCATTTTCTGGACAAAAGAAAAGTCACCGTGCAGCCTTATGACTCGCCCGATGACCTCTAGATTATTTTTTGGTATTAAGAATTCTCACGACATCGTCGAGGGAATTCTTAAATCTTACCACTCTGTAATTCGCACCTTTATGCACATACATCACTTCTGATACTTTCCTTGCAAATGCTTTATTCTTCACAACAATTCTCCAAAAGCCTTTATATAGTATATGCATTTATTATTAATGATTTCTTACTGCGATAAGTTTACAGATAGGATTGCCCATCTGTGAAAATCTTGTCTCATACTCTGTCATTACATTACCCTCGTTAAGTACAGAGTCATTATGTAAGTCAAATGTGACAACAGGAAGCTCCCAGTCTGCCTCTTTAATCTCTTCTAATGAAAAATCGAATAAATCTTTATTATCTGTTTTGAATTCCACCTGTCCGTCCGGCTTTAATATAATGTCATATCTTGCCATGAACTGTCTTGAGGTAAGTCTTCTCTTCGCATGTCTGTCTTTTGGCCATGGATCTGAAAAATTAAGGTATATTCTGTCTACCTCTCCATCTCCGAACACCTCACATATAGCCTCTGCATCCATTCTGATGAATCTTAAATTAGGAAGCTGAAGTTCGTCCTGTTTCTCAACAGCTCTTAAAAGCACGCTTGAATACTTCTCTATACCCACATAATTAATATCAGGATTATTTGCTGCCAGTGTTGTTATAAATGTGCCTTTACCCATACCAATCTCAATACGGATTGGATTATCGTTACCGAAAACCTGTGACCATGTGCCTTTCATCCCCTCTGGCTCTGTAAACACATATTCATTCTCTATCATTACTTCCCTTGCTCCGGGTACATTTCTAAGTCTCATACATTACTCCTATCTTATATATTAGCTCAGATTTCGGCTATGTCCGTGTGCGGTATACGCTTGAATATGACAAGCTGTGCAGGAGTTAATGCCACCATCTGCATAAGTTCAGTGCGTGAAAGCACGTCCAAACGAAGTGCGTTTGATTTCACGCACTGTAATAGACTTTGCAGATGGCGGCATTTACTCATGCTAAGCGAAGTCATCCTGAAAGCACATGCCGCACACAGACATAGCCGAAATCTGAGTTTCCTATATATTATTTACCATAAATATCACTTTTTGCCAAGCGGGGTTTACTTATGTACAATCCTGGGCTACAATGTATTTGTATATTTTATTAATCGGAGGAATTATCTCTATAATGAAAAAGCAATTTTTAAAAGGTTTACTTATAAAGATAACCAGCGCTGTATCTGCCACTGTTTTGGTATTCTCAGCTTTTGCAGCGGATACCCAGGCTGCAGCATACAACAAAGTCTACAGCGAGACAGACACAACCAGCGCAGAGGCTGTATGGCCGGATGCACCTGATGTTAACTCAAGCAGCTGCATTCTTATTGATGCTGATACAGGTTCCATTCTTTTCGAGAGGAACTCTCATGAAAAATGTTATCCAGCCAGCACAACCAAGATTTTAACAGGGCTCCTTACTATTGAGAACTGTAATATGGACGATGTTGTAACATTTTCACAGTCAGCTGCTAACTCAATTAATGTATATGAGGATGCCAACTTAAGTTCAAAAGCAGGCGAGCAATTTACTGTCAACCAGCTTCTTCACGGACTTCTGCTGTATTCTGCCAACGAGATGGCTTATGCCCTCGGTGAACATGTGGCTGGCTCAATAGATGCATTTGTCGATATGATGAATGCCAAGGCAAAAGAACTTGGTGCTTTGAATACACATTTTGCCAATGCAAGCGGATTATATAATACCAACCACTACACAACGGCATATGATATGGCAATGATTGCAAGAGGGTGCTATAACAATGCTTCTTTTGTCAGCATTGATTCAACTGCCGATGCATATGTAATTCCTGCAACTAACATGTCTGCACAGCGTACAATAAGACACCGACACAAGATGTTAAAGGGTCGTGCCTACTATTATGAATACTGCAAGGGTGGCAAAACAGGATATACTGATGAATCACAGAATACACTTGTTACATTTGCAGAAAAAGACGGTATGCGTCTTATATGCGTTGTATTTAAGGAAGCCACAGATGAGATAAGATATGTTGATACAAGAACCCTTTTTGACTGGGGATTTTCCAATTTCCAGAAATCAACAACAACCGGAAGCCAGCTCGGAGCAATGTTCTCTAATGACAACTATTACAACTCGGCTGTTTTCTCAACTCTTTCACTAAACTTTGGACTAAATGCTTCATTTATCACAATACCTAATAAAAGTTCATTGTCAAATGTATCAATGACGGTTGATGATAATTATGACATGACCAATGAGAATGGGGTTATGACAACACATCTTAAGTTCTTATACAATGATAATACTGTCGGCACAACTACACTTAATATATCTGCTGCCGGAACAGATACCGGAAGCCTGCTGCCATACATTAATAATGATGTTTCATCATCTTATAAACCGAAAACATGTATCAGAATTAATATATGGATACTTGTTGGAATTGGTGCCGTTATTCTTTTTATCATCTACATTATTGAAGAACGGGCAAGAAGAAAAAGACAGAGAAGACACTATAACAGAAGAAGACGCAGATTATAATAAACAGAGGATTCGGAGCTAAACCCTGAATCCTCTGTTTTCTATATTATCAGTCTGTGTTTCATTACTAATTCCACCTTTTGAATATGTAAGGCCTGAATATACAGCCTGTGTATTCTTCATAAGCGGCTCCGAATCATCCTGTTTACTAACCTCATAAAATGATGCCCTGAGTTTCTTTAAAAGCCCTGTAATTCTGTTAATCTCATTATTATCAAGACTTACAGATGCTGAAATAAGTGACCTCTTCATATGATTATATATTACAAAAAGATTAGCTGATATCTCATACTGCATATCAAGTCCGCATATAAGCTGGTCTATAACCTTCTGTGCCATATATATATTATTATGCGCCTGCTCTGTACTATCACTCTCACATGCATCATTAAGATATTCTACAGCCATATCATACAGAATCACAACAAGCTGTGATGCTGTTGCCTGTGTAATTCTATACTGAAATGTCTTAATTGTTTCTTTAGTCATAGCATCCCTTTCCTATATAACCATTGAATCTTAAACTACTGTAATAACTGTAATACCTGTGAAGGTCTTTCATTAGCCTGTGCAAGTATTGACGTAGCTGCCTGTGTAAGAACTGTTTCAGAAGTATAAGTAGTCATCTCTTCTGACATATCAGTATCTATCATTGTTGATAATGACTTGGTAAGGTTCTCACTTGAAACCTCAAGGTTATTAGTTGTATGATCAAATCTGTTCTCGTATGCACCGATTCTTGAACGTATTTCATTAGTCTTATTAATAGCTTCGTCTACAGTAGATATCGCCCTTGATGCTGTATACTGAGTCATGACATTCATATGTTCCGTGCCAAGTGAATAAGTTGTTATTGCTGGAATATCAATAACGATTACCTGATCCTGGTTAGCACCTACATGTATGCTCATAGTTCCAACATCTGTTACTTCCTGACTTATAGTTCTTGCTGTACCTGCACCTGCAGCTGACTGTCCATCATTGTTACTGTCGTCAAATACAGTACCTGCCGCATTACCCGGAACATCCATTGAAAACTCTTTGTTATTAACATCTGTTACTGTAATTACAGTTCCCTTTGTTGAAAGAATTGCCGAATCAGCAAACCCAATTCGCTTCCCATCATCTCCTGTAGCAATCTCTGCCTTAACATCGCTTCCTTCTACATATATACCATCTTGTGTTGCTGCCTGTGGTATTCCCAAAATATCTGCAAGCTCTGCATTATCACATGTTATATTCATCTTCTGGTCGCTTCCATACTGGTTAGTCATAATAACAAGTGTTGAACCAGCATAATCGGCTGTTGGCACATAACCTGCATAATCAGTACCATTAGCTGCTGTATCATTATTAAGGTCTTTAACTGTAAATGCAGAACCACCTGTGATGTTAACTCCGTCAATAATCTTTCCCATCACCTTATCAAGTGTATCACCTTCGGAAATGCTTATCTTGTAACCGTTAATGCTTATTGTTCCTTCCTGTTCTTTTGTTATAGAAGCTGTTGATGACATAGTAATACTTCCTGCTCCTACCGCTATAGCCTGTCTTGCGTCCTCAGTAACAGTTATTCCATATACACCTGCTGTATAGCTGTCAGATACAGAAAGCTGATTAACTCCCTGAAGATCTGAATATACTCTTCTTGAAAGATTACCGTTAATAAGAGACTGTGTATTGAATTCTGTCTGATCAGATATTCTGTCAATCTCGTTATTAATCTGTTCTATCTCTTTCTGTATAGCTTCTCTTTCATCATCTGAATTAACATCATTAGCAGCCTGAACGCTAAGTTCCTTTAATCTTGTGAGCATACTCTGGATTTCTGTAATTGCACCTTCTGCTGTATTTAAAACAGAAACTCCATCAGCTGTATTATTCTGGGCCTGACTAAGACCTCTTATCTGTGCTCTCATCTTTTCAGAAATAGCACATCCTGCAGCATCGTCCTTAGAGCCATTTATCTTGTATCCTGATGATAATCTTTCAATTGATGTTGACAGATTATTCTGTGATTTCTGTAATGCATTGTTGGCAACAATCGCTGCCACATTAGTTCCTATTCTCATATCTTAACCTTTCTGTCTGTCCAATTTACCTGTTCATGCTCTATATATCGGACTTTCTGTGCAAATCTTTAGCCTGCAAGCAGTTTTACAATCTGTGCTGCAATTTCATACAGCTTATCTGTTGCCACACTGTCAGCCGCTGCTTCATAAGTCACATATGGCACGTCTGACGATTTTGTAATGTTGACGGTCACATTTGTAAATCCAAATCCTTCTTTTAAATTTTCTTCCATATCCTCAAGAAGCTGGCTTCCTTCATCTGAAACTGCTGTGTCACTGACAATGTACATACCAAGACTTTCTCTGTCAGCCTTAGCCTCAACAGAAACTTTTCCTAATACGCTGCTTAGCATGTTTACAGATATACGACCTTTATTGTCGTCATCCTGAACCAATGTAAGTTTCAGCATACCTGTACTTCCTGAGTCTGTTATATACGGTATTCTGTAATCATGCCTTAATGCCAGATTCTTAATATATCCGATTGTTCTGTCCTTAAGTCTTAAATCCAGAAATCCCTCGTAATTGACATCTATCTGTGTATCAAGGTCTCCTGCTTTGGAAAGAACCTCCTGAAGTTCTTCCTCTGTCTCATCTTTCATTTCTTCATACATAAGTGACAGTTTTTCTTTATGTCCGATTTTTTCAATCGAATCCCTTGCATAATCACGTGTTGTCTTAACACCTCTGATATCCGGGAACTGTCCGGATTCTAAAAATGCTTTAACAGCCTGTATGTTACCACTGTTTATTTCTGTATCTGCATTTCTTATCTGCCTCAATATATCAGCTCCTGCCTGCACTGCTGCCTGCTGTTCCTTAAGATATTCCTCATAATATTGTTCCTCGGCTGCCGCATCATAGTTATCCTCTAACTGTTCAATAAACATTTCAACGGACTGTTCTCCGATTCCGGATGAGTTATCCACATTCTTTAATGTATTCGGGGTAACTAATCCACCATTTGCCATAAATAATGCACTGTAATAGTTAGCAATTCCGCTTACCTCTGCCATTCCTGTATTCTCATCAATAACAGCGTCCATGTCATAATGCTTTCTTGAATTATATGCAGTCATAAGATTATTCATAGTGACCTCAGCTCCCTGCTTAATCAACGCACCTGCTGCCACTCCGGCATCTCTGGTGAATATATTCATCATCTGGTATATTCCTATAAACTGCTTTCTCTGCTCTTTAGTAATACCATTGGTACGGTCAAGCTTATAAAGAAACTTTGAAAACTTCTCCTCATTATCCTTAGATGCTTTATCATTAGCCTCTGTAAGATATTCGTTGACTTCCTCAATTGAAGCATTCATTGGATTTACTCCGTCTTTTATCATATTAAGAACTGTCTCTGGTTTCATATTCTTAATAAGATTATTAATCATTGCATTAACAGATTTGACTATCTCTACATTTTCCTTTGTCATATCCATGTTATTAGCAGCCAGTACCTTTATTGCTTCCTTGTCCTCATCAGTTCCCTCAAGTCCAAGCTCCCTAATAATATCATCCGCACTTCCCTGTACTGCCTTCTTTAATGAATCACCTAAATCGCCTCTTATCTGAGTTCCGACTGCCTCATAAGTTTCATTCATCTTGTCAAACATACTGGCAAATACACGCGCAGGATTTCTTACTATCTCATTCAATGTCTTTCTTGCTTCAAGAACATCTGTATATGCAATCTGCGCTTCTTCATACATTTCATCCGCCTGTTCATATTCCATAAGCATTGAATTAAGCTCATCTATAGGAGTTGTAAGAATAGAAATGTTATTCTTAACGAGATATATGGACGCATTCGCACTCATAAGAACCCTTGCTGTTACAAGCGTGTCATACGCCTTATCTGCTGCCTGCTGTACATCAGATGCCTGATTCCTAACTTCACTATTTCCTGTGCTTACTGTTGCTGCACTGTATTCAATTCTAAAGCTTCTTGCATCCATCTCCAGCTTAAGGCTTGCTATTGTAAATGTTTCCCCTTTTGATACCACATTTGCAACATCTGAATACTCTGCCCTGTTAATAGTATCAAGAGCTGTCCTTATATCATCAACTGGCGAACCTGTAACGAGCGTATTCTCTGCCTTGCCTCCAAGCTTCATATTATCAAATATTTTATTAAGCAGTTCCTCTGAATCAGCCTGTATCATATCAATGTCTATCGAATCAAGCTGTGCTTTATATTCAAGATTTTCTTTAGTAACAGGAATCTGTGCGTCTATAAATGCTCTCGCATCTGCAAGTGTCTTATCATTGACCTCAAGTCCTGCCGAAGCAATTATCTTCTCAATTCCCGGTCTTAAGGCTTCAAAATCAGCGTCAGATATTGCATCTGCGCACTTTCCTATTGTAACGCCATCTGCACTGATACTTGATGAGGTTGCCGCCTGTGCCTGATATATTCCAGCAATTGAAGGCTCAATGCCATTAGCAACCATGTAATTCTTCGTATTCTCTGATAATGGCTTTAACTCTTTGCTCTTTTCAAGCGCCCCATTAACCTCAGCAACGCTTTCATCATTGACAGCTATGTCTGCTCCCTGCATACGGCTCTCGATACTTGCCGCCATTGCTGCACTTCCAGTCACACTCTCAATCTTATCCTTAGAAACTGCTGTTCCATAATTAACATAATCATCAGAGTGCATCGCAAGTTCTATCTTAATCTTCTCTACGATATTAACCATATCATGAGGCGTTGCATCTGTAAGATTAAAGCCATCCTCATCTAACTTTACCGCATCAGCACCTGATAACTTCATCATCAAAGCCTTAAGGCTTAACTTTGCATCGGAAGCACTTGCCATTATCTGGCTCTTTACATCATCTGCCTCCTTAAGTAGCCCCTCATATGTATTGTCAGTTGCAGCTGTCACACCCCCAGAAATTACCACTCCTGCAAATGCACCTGCCACACCCTCACTTTTAGCCGTCTTATTCTCTTTATAATTAATTGATGTTCCCTGTGTGGCCACATCTTTATTAAAATTCGCACCTGAAACTGTATATGTCATATTCTGCTGCCTTTCTTATTCACTGTCTGAAACAATCACCCATTGCATTGTCATGTAATAAATATTTCGGCAGATATAGCGGGATAATTGAGAGATTAGTGGCAACAAATAAAAAGGAAGCTGATTCAGAATTAATGAAAATCCAAACCAGCTCCCTTTCTCTATATTATTCTCCTATATCTTCGTAGCCTGAACCTTAGAAACATCACCATTAAACTCATACACAGCTATTCCATACTTATGTAAGTCAATAAGCAATGACTGCGGATATCCATCACAATCTCCCTTAACGGCTGTAAGAGTCTTCTTCTGATCAGCTTCATTATCTCCAAGAACCAGCTTATACTTAGTCTTGAACGGAACTCCTATTCTGAAGCTGTCTCTTTCAACTGGTGTAAAATTAAGTACAAAGAGAAGATTCTTCTTTCCATCCGGACTGATTCTCATAAACGATAAAACGCTATTATCTTTATCATTGGCATTAATCCATCTGAATCCTTCACTGCTGTAATCAGTAGCATACAGACATGGATAATTCTTATTAAGCTTCAGACACTTCTTCGTAAAATCCTTAAGTTCTGTATGACTTTCATCCTCTAACAGATACCAGTCAAGAGCACGCTTCTCACTCCACTCATTCCACTGACCAAATTCCTGTCCCATGAATAAAAGCTTCTTGCCAGGATGTCCGCACATATATGCATATGCCAGCTTAAGATTCTTGAACTTGTCCTCCCTGTCACCAGGCATTTTACCAAGCATAGAACACTTAAGATGTACAACCTCATCATGTGAAAGCACAAGAATAAAATTCTCGCTGTAAGCATACATCAATGAAAATGTCATCTTGCTATGATTAAACTTTCTGAAATATGGATCAAGCTTCATATATTCAAGGAAATCATGCATCCAGCCCATATTCCACTTAAATGTAAAGCCAAGACATTCCCCATTGTCAGGATCACCACTTACCATAGGCCATGCTGTTGACTCCTCAGCTATAGTTATTGCCTGTGGGAATCTCTTCTTTAACATGCTGTTAAAATGCTTTAAAAAGCTGATTGCTTCGAGATTACCGTTGTCACCATATTTGTTAGGAACCCAGTTTCCTTCTGTCCTTCCGTAATCCAGATACAGCATTGAAGCAACAGCATCCACTCTTAAACCATCAATATGGAACTTGTCCACCCAGAACATTCCATTAGCAATAAGGAAGTTAGCCACTTCATTCTTTGAATAATCAAATACCTTCGTTCCCCAGTCAGGATGCTCTCCCTTTCTAGGGTCTGCATACTCATATACACAGCTTCCATCGAAATTAGCAAGTCCATGTGCATCCTTTGGAAAATGTGCCGGTACCCAGTCAAGAATTACACCAATTCCTTTTTCATGCATATAATCTACAAAATACATAAAATCCTTAGGTGTTCCGTATCTTGCTGTAGGTGCATAATAACCAGTCACCTGATATCCCCATGATCCATCATATGGATACTCTGCAATTCCCATAAGTTCAATATGTGTATATCCCATATCTGAAACATATTTTGCAAGCTCAGGTGCCAATTCTCTATATGTATAGAATCCGTCCTCTGTTCCATCATCTTTCTTCTTCCATGAGCCAAGATGACATTCATATATAGAAAGAGGAGCTTTAAGATGATTCTCCGTCTTCTTCTTCTCAACCCATTCAGAATCTTTCCATTCATAACCTGAAAGATCGGCAACTATTGATGCTGTCTCTGGTCTTAACTGTGCCTGATTAGCATATGGATCTGCCTTGTAAAGAGCCTCTCCACTCTGGGAAATAATAAGGAACTTATACATATCCCCTGCTTTAGCTCCCGGTATGAACAAATCATATATTCCACCATCTGAAATCTTCTTCATATCATAACCATATGCATTCCAGTTATTAAACTCACCTATAACATAGACTTCTCTTGCAGCAGGTGCCCACACAGCAAAATACACACCTTCTTTTCCGTCTTTTACTCCAACATGCGCACCCATTTTGTTATATATCTCATAATGAGTTCCCTGTCCAAAAAGATATGCATCCAGTTCTGTGATTGCCAGCTGCTCGTATTTTTGCATATTCTTCATAAAATCCTCCATTATATTATTATTATCCTACACGACACTTATGGGTCCCCTCAGATATCCCACTAATTAATAGTATATTACCACATTAGCAAATTAATTACTACATTTCATTAGCAAAAAAAATGTTCATTTCACATATATTATGTTATACTGTAAATCGCATTGAAATAAATGCTTTATATAAGTTAGAAAGATGAAAAGGAGTATTAAATTCTTATGATATACTATATTGTTAACGAAAGTTTCACTAACATAATAGCATTTGTCAGCATCCTGTTTGCTTTCGCATTTACAATAGCTGCAATTGCTCTTGGCAAGAATCTTCTTCCAAGAGATGCCGGAAGAGCTTATGCCATTAACGGAAGTAAATCAGTTGGAAAGCCAAGAGGCGCCGGCATGATTTTCATTCTTACATTTACAGTCACATGTGCATTATTCGTAAACTTAAGTGCCGAGCTTATCATTTATCTTATACTTGTGCTTGCCGCAATGCTCAGCGGATACCTTGATGACAGTGCTTCATCACCATGGGGTAATTTAAAGAAAGGTCTTATTGACCTTGCAATATCGGTTATGGCGGCAGTTACTTACCTGCATTACAACCCTAACACATTTGACCTTGCATTCTTTGGAAAGACAGTAACTCTTAATCCAATCATCTATGCAATACTTATTATTATACTTATATGGGTAAGTATCAATGTTACTAACTGTTCAGATGGTGTTGACGGCTTATGTGGTACACTTTCAGTTGTAACACTTGCTTCAGTGTATGTACTTTTTAAGTCATTTAATATTGAATCAGCTTACAGACACACCGTTCTTATTATGATTGTGTGTATCCTCGGCTACCTGTGGTTCAACGCATCACCAAGCAAGCTTCTTATGGGTGACGCCGGTTCGAGAGCAATAGGAATATTTATAGCATTTACATTCCTCAAGCTCCATGCACCGCTGCTTTATATTCCAATGGCACTTATAATTATTCTCGATGGCGGACTTGGTCTTATCAAGGTTTCATTCATGAGATTTCTTCACATCAACCTAATGAAGAACCTTCGTACACCAATCCACGACCATATGAGAAAGAATAAAGACTGGTCAGATACACAGGTTGTTTTCAGATTCACAATTATCCAGGTAATTCTTGGTCTTGCAGTAATATATGGATTAATGTTCTGATATTAAATATATTAAAATGGCATGTCAGTTGAATTTCTGACATGCCATTATTTCTGTTCTGAGAGTTTCTCAGCCTGACGCCGCCTGCGTCTGTGTTCTCTCTCTTTTATCTGCTTTTCATATATCTTAAGTGCACCCTTTTCATCAGTGTGCTTCATAATTCTGACTGCATAATATCTGCCTTCTTCGGTCTGTTTAACTCTGAAACGCCCCTTTATAAGTCCATGTTCATCACACGTAAACAAGCCGTAATAGCATTTCGAATTAGTAGCAAACCACTTAACCGTTCTTGTCATAGTCCTGCCACATAAAAAACATTTGCAGGAACGTACATTTCTGTCGCTTGCAGCCTTGTCCCTTGTAGCAAATCCCTTTGAAATATACTTCTCATAAGTTCCAAAGTTAAGATATACCTCGTCCTTTCTTGACTCTGGAATTGTAAATGTATCTATACTGCAGAACTTCTTAACTCTGTCAAAATCCAGCTTCTTCATTATCTTGGCTGTATATCTTGCATCACTCATTGCTGAATGATAATGCTCATCTCCCTTGATTCCCTGCTCATCAATTGCAGATTTAAGATTCATGCGTGTCTTGCCATCTGAAAAATTAATACTGTAAAGTTTCTGAAGATCAAGATACAGAAGCGGCTTTGGGAAATTCTCCGGCACATCATAGAACTTCATATTACGTCTTAATTCAGTAATATCCATGCTTCCCCATGTAACAAATGTATAATCTTCCCCGCACCATTCAAGAAATTCAGTAACACCCGATACGAAATCAGTTCCGTTAGCAAGGTCATTTTCTGTTATCCCTAATATCTTCTTGACTGTATTCTGCAGCTTTGTATACACCTGTGGCTTAATGGTACACTGCCACTCATCTACAATATCAAGCTTCTCATTAACCTTCGCCGCACCTATCTGTATAATCTCAAAAGGAAAATGATCCTCAGAAAATTGTTTTCCCTTGGCACTCTGATTCCACTCAAGATCCATAACAATATAATTCATAAACATTTTCCTCTGTTACTTATTCTAATCTCGTGATATCTACATATTAAAGCAAACATATTATAGCGTGTATATGGGCGTATGTCGATAATATTTTATGAAGATATTGCAATAAGCTACGCTCTTGCATCAAATGTATTATCTGCTCCTGCTGCTATATTATCACTTTCTTTGCTCTTTAATGCCTTTCTTTCTGCCGAATAAGCTTCATAATATGTTGTTTTTAAAGCAGAATTAACCTTTGTCTCCGCCTTTGTTTCTTTTGCCTGCCAGCCAACACCGCCTGTATATGTAAGTATCTCTTCTCCGTCTTCATTATATACATGAACTGCTGAACCAAAGCCTTTTCCCTGACACTTTGCCTCATACGGCTCTCCAAATAACATGCACAGCCATCTTTTATCCGCTTCCTGCACTTCTTTCATAACAGATGCATTGCCAGAACCTGTCAGATAGCTGAATTTTCCAATCAAAGCAGCCCTGTCTGGCGCAACCTTGCTTATTTCTGACTTTCTTAAACTCTTAAATTCATTTCCCATATATTCATTGTTCTGTGCATCTTTTTTCGCCATTTCAGCAATTTTATCTTTTAAAGAGTCTGTCAGTTTCCATTTATTCTTTTTAGAAGCCGCAACAACACTGGTATCTGCGCTTCCCATTACATTAGATATATTCATGCCTGCCCCCTGAAACCACATTTTTACAAATGCTTCTTATTATCTGATATCGGCATAATTGTGTATATATTCCATAAGGTCGTTGTAAAATACCCATTTTCTTTTAATAACTATTGTTTTCTTCTTCTCCCGCTTTTTAAATTCTTTGGTAAGATTGCCAAACTTAAGATACCTGACAGTAACCTTACTGTCCTGATTTTTATTCTGTGTAACATTTACAATAGAGGTTATTTTCCATATGTCTTTATGCCCCGGCAGCTTTTCTATATCGTACTCACTTCTGATCCTGCTCTCATAAAATATTTTATCAGATTCACCTTTCCTGTATACTTGGTTTGCTAAAAGCGGAACAACAGCTGATGAGCCACTTTTAGCTGATAAAAATGCAGACGCTCCACTTATCTGATTTTTATATCTGAACCGGTACAGTACTCCACCATCTTTCGGTTCATACATATACTTCCACTCACCAAATTCATCAGTATCAAAAACAACCACGGCATTTTTCTTTTCTTCAATAGCTTTTTTCTTTTTATACTCTTCCAGCTTTTCCTTTATATCTGCGCCTGCCTGACGATAATATAACGGGCTGTAAGCCATTTTCTTCCTTACCTCGTCTAATGCAGCATCATAGCTTGAGTAGGTTCTTGTGCAACGCTCAACTATATTGTCCTCTCCATCTATGATAACCCCTCTGTAATACTCACACTGGTAATCCTTATTCCAGACTTTTTCGACTTCTGGTGTGAATGTTCTTTCTTTTCCCTGCATATTTTCCCCTCCTGAAAGCTAGTCTTTATAGTTGGAGCAGATTTATCTTGTCTGTATTCCTTACAAAGATTAAGGTATACTGACCACTGATTATCAGTATATGCCACTTCGCTTGTCTCATTATCCACACCATATTTTCTCTTTGAAAGTGATATAATTTCTTCCGGTGTTGCAGGAGTCGCATTTCCATTTCCCTTTATAAAAACTGTTTCATTGTAATCTCCTCCATTAACAATGTTCTTGACATAACTATATCAAACATTACAACCGTCTATGGGACGTACAACAGTTCCTAACCTTTAGGCTAAAGTGCTTTGTAAAATAAATATTAAATTGTTTGTGAGTCCGGCAAATTGAAAGTTGCCGTAGCTATTGGTATGACTAATCATGCCACAATTTTAAATTTTTTCTTAATTTGTGGCGTTATGATAAATTAATATCCTTCTTACCCAAAAGAAAATCAACAATATTGATATGTGCAATTCCATCTCTTGAATAATCAAATCGATCTAATGAAAACACATATTTCGGTGATGCATCACTAATTGGCTTAAAAGCACCAAACTCTCTTTCAATCGTTGCCTTGCCAGCCAAATAATATGCCACCTGAATAAAACATTTCTTTCTTCCATTTATTGCAACAAAATCAATTTCACCCTTATATGTTTTTCCTGTAAATACTTCATAATCTCTTGCTTTTAGCTCGTTATAAATTATATTTTCAAGAAAAAAGGTATCCTCAAAATTTACTAAGTTTGTATTTATCATGCGAAAACCAGTATCTACCGCATACTGCTTTTCTATATACGACATTGCCTGTTTTCCTACAATATTAAATCTTTTTACACGATCAATTAGACAAGCCTTTTCCATTTTATCAAGATATCTGTATATCGTCTTTTTATCCAAAGTATCTGCATTTTGATGTATAAAATAGTTCTCTATGTTTTTACTGGAAAATTCCTTTCCTGCATTCGCCATAATATATGTTGCTACTCTTTCAAAGTTTTGTCTATTAACCTTTGATCTGTCAGTAATAATATCCTTATCTAAGATACCTTCATATGTCTGTTCCAAATATCTCTTAATATCACTTTCTTTTGTAAACGAAAAACGCAAAGGGAAGCCCCCCCAATTTATATAATCAATCATAAACTCATCCGGAGACATATTTCTTCCTATAGCTGTAGTATATTCGTAGCTTTCGGCAAAGGAAAATGGCATTATTCTAAATTCAACACATCTTCCAACCAACAATGTTGCCATCTTGCCGGATAGCAATTTCGAATTACTTCCAGTAATAAAAATTGAGCAATTTAATGTTGCCCGAAAGGAAGCTAAAACCTTTTCAAAGCTCCTGACATGCTGAATCTCATCTAAAAAAATCAAGTATTTGTCATGATCCTTGATTTGCTCATTCACATAGGAATTAAGTTTTTCTGCAGTTCTTATTTTTTCAAATTGCAAATCTTCAAAATTAATGGTAATAATATGCGCTCTATCAAACCCATTTTCAATAAATTCTTCTTTAATCTGCTCTAACAATATAGATTTTCCACATCTTCTAACACCTGTCAGAACCTTAATTAAATCCACATCATAAAATGGTCTTATTTTGCTTAGATATCTTTCACGCTTTATATACATAACATCATCTCCAAATCAAAATATATATTTATTATGCCACAAATCAAGATTTTTTCAAGATTTGTGGCACATATTTAGAAAATTATTGATAATGCAATAAAAAAAGAGCCCGACGCATCAAGCTCTTTCAAGGTGTTGTCCGAAGACGCCCACCGCAATTCATAGCTATAATATACCATATGGTCAAATTTATGCAAGTTCTATCAAGAATTACTTATATAATTTTGTAACTGTTTAAGATGTGAACGCTGCTGGGTTCCTAAAATTTGATTACATACGTTTGCCGGAAGTTGGTTACGAAGTTCATCAGTCAATGAAAGGAATGTATTCAAAAATTGTTTACATATCGTCTTAGACTCTCCCATTTTTCTCATAACATATGTCAAAAGAATAATATACGCATAAATGTACTTAAAATCAAGATTTGCAATTTCTACTTCTGTTTCCAGCAGAGTACCTAATCTTTGATTAATTTTACCTGTTCTAAATCGTGTATCAAAAATAATGTTATTATGTGCAACCGCATTTCTAAGATCTTTAAGCGCATATATAATATATTCGGTTATTTTCCCATCTGCATAAAGATTACTTGGGAGGTGCAATGTTGCTGATGTATACAATTTAACATCCGAATTTGCACATGAAAAAAAAGTACCAAATTCCCCGATTTAGCATTTTTCAATGTTGATTCGATTACATAGCTCTTTAGTGCATTCTCAATAAACATAACCTTAGGATAAAAAAGAGCTTTTAACTTCATATCAAATTTATTCAATGCAATAATTTCATCTAAAGATGTAAATGAAATTCTCTGACTCGGTACACGAATAAAACAATATCCCTTAAATCCATGATAATATCCCATATTTCGTAAATCCTGTGCCTGATTACTTTTAACAGCAATATTGTGTTTGCTCCTCAAATATTTTATTAACTGGTTTATTGTTAACATTACTTTCCCCTTCCCTATGTATCTTAAAACGCTTCAAAACATCCTTCTTATCTCTATATATTAGCCTAAAAATAGCGACACTGTATAGATACTTCATCCATACAATATCGCTATTTTTATTAGTCTTATACTTTCATTGTCTTTGCCAGGGAATTGAGCAATGCTGCTATTTTCGGATTTGACAGTACCTTCATCATGATACTCATTTCCCAGGGCAGCCTTTATCTCATCCTATTCCTGTTTCAATTCTATCAGATATTGTGCAACAGACCTTGGGATGAATACTTTTCGCGCACTGCTTTCTGTCTTTGGTGTCTTCAATACCCTTACTGTCTTATTGTTCTTTTTCTGTGAAGGAAAGGTAAGTATTATTTCCTTTGAATTCAATGCTTCTACAGCATCTTATTATCACAGGCTCCAAACGCCTGCATCAGCATCTCTGCTGTCCCTATTTCACGCACTTCCTTTTTGGCTTTGGTGTAAACCGTAACTTTCCACGCTTCTTTTTTGTTCATTTTCAAGCAAATTAAAAGAAGGTACCGCCTAAATTATTCTGATGCATTATGCGTCAGATTGTTTTAGTCTGTACCTTCTGTTATTATAGTCTCGTTACTAATAAACAAAAAGCAGCAACGATTCCCACCGCCACTGCTTGTCCCTTCTTAATATAAATGTTCCCACCCAGAGTCGAACTGGGGATTGAGACTTAGGAGTTCAAGTCCCCGTTGAAAACCTATATTATTTTGAGTTAAGATAAGTCAATGAAATCATTGATTTTTCTACCCTTCCTGTAAATCCATGTCAAAATAAGAAAACTGAAAATCATCTAAGTTAAGCACCTCTCGCTGACAAATGAGTGACATTGTCACCCTGAGGGTTCAACCATTCCGTTCCTGCGAATTCATATTTATGGCTACCATTCTCATTTAGCAATGCAGTAATGATAACACTGTTTTCTTATTAGATTACTTATATTATAACGTGTACGAGGTCGGATGTCGATTGTTTTTTGACCATTATTAACCTTTTCTCTATAATCAACTATTTTACCATCTTATACAATCAGTCGTTTCTTTAAATATCCCGTTTCTTTCATCCGTTCAAAAGTTCCTATTGTATCATTTCTATTGATCAAATCCAGTGCATCATTATATTCCATTCCTAACATAAGCAAATTCATCCTTGCACCATGTAAGTAATTTTCATACCAAGCCCATTCTGGATTTTGAGATAATTCTCGAATCGTAGAACGTGACACAATAGGATTTATGGCATAATCGTCCGGTGTACAAAAACTTTTTACAATATTGATATTGTTCTCCATGACTCTGTTCTGTCCTGCTACTGACCCACCTATGTTATTCCACGGTGGGAAATGACCATATTTTCTTCTAAAGGATTCTATTAGTATACCCTCTACTCTTTTTATATCATCTCGCCCTTGTTCACTCAACAAGTCTTCTACTGGAGTGTTTTGCTGCCTTGCGAATTTTTCATACAGTGTTTTATTTCTATGCACCAATGGCTGTGACAGCGGTGATTTTACAAAAATTGTATATCCCAATCTCTCGTTTTTTGAAAAATACTCTTCAATCTTCTTTTGCTTTGATCCTTCTTTAATTGGCAAAATTCCATTATGTTGCCTAAATCTTTCTGCCAGATCACCCGCCAACCCTATATATAGCACAGCTTCCGCATAATAATCCCAAAAACAATATATTCCCGCCGATGCCCAACCATAATTATCATTAGGTGAACATAAATCTTCTATGGCTTCAGCAAGTTCTCGTGTTTCTTCTTTTCTGTACGCATCTATTATTACTGTTCCAAACATTTTTCCCCTCTTATTTATTGCAATACTTCTTTACCACTTCATACACTAAATGTCGCAAAGTTTCCCCTAAATCCGCATTCCTTTAACTTTTTTTGGAAAATTTGAATATCAGTCAAACTAAAATCATTTAAGTACCACACAGCATCCACATCCAATTTTTTACATATTTCTTTTATATATATCAAATCAACATCTGCATAAGAAAATCCAATGGAATAAACTTCTCTTATTGTATCATCAATGCCATCAAAAAAATGTTTATGTTCTATCAACGCTTGTTCAGTATCTTTTCTTAAAAAATTATCTAATTCGGTTAATGAACTCTCCGACCCAATATTTTTTTTCATATACTCATCAGTATAATCTCTTGTATTTCCATGTCCAAAGAGTATATTTTCACCTTGCTTTCCATGTATATGACATATTCTATCTTTATTAACCCCATATACTTCTTCCAAAGTTTCTGTATAATTGAACGTCAAAAAAATATCCTCTGGTTCAATTAAGCTAAGAAAGCTAGGTTTTGCCTTTGCATTTTCAACATCTATATCATCAACCCATTCAGCAAATAAATCCTTAACATACGCAACAGCGGTATATAAATTTGAAGCCATATCTTCATTATTATATAATTCATGCCAATAATTTATATCACCATCATCATCAAGTTCTTCAGGTAATGTATCAAAAGCTTCGTCATAATCTAGCCGTCCCAATGAAGCTTCTAAATCACTCCATTTGCTTCCATCTGGTTCGGCTATAGATATTAGATAAACAAGAAAACTTGCAATTTCTTCCATATCACAAATTTCTTCTCCTTTAGGTCCTATAGAAACGGTAGGAACCATTGGCATATAATCTTCTCCACTTTCACCATTCATATATGTATTACATAAATATTTTCTGAACTCATCGTATGATGTATTCAAACAGTGAGCACTATCGAAACCATTACCAATAATAAATAGTTTACCCATAACCAATCTTTCCTTCTGTCTTTCCTTATTCGTATACCTATTTTACATTTCTGTTTTTTACCATCTCCAAAAATCTATTAAGAATTCCAACCTCATCCATTGGAGCAATCGAGCATAAAAATCCGGGATTCTCCTGATTCGCACCCATACGCAGCTTGTCAATTAGTAGAATATTATCTACCTGAAGCTTTGATAAGTTTTCAACATCTTTTCTACGTTGATTTATATTTGTGGAGTTTATGTATTTAAACATTTTTCCAAAAATTCCTGCTACTATATCCGATAACTGCACAAATATGTCTGTTTCAGATTTCACAAATTTGAAATTGTCTGCCATATTTTCCCCTTGTGCTATCTGATTTTTTACTATTTCTTGTACCGTCATTTCCTCGTCAAAAATATGTGTTGACTTCTGATATTTTCGGATAGGGTCTATATAAAATTCTGCATAATTCTCTTGCATGATATAATCATCATTATCATGTAAAAATATCAATTCGTCACTCTTTGCAGCTCTTGCAAGCATACTAGCAAGAAACTTTTCTTCTTCCCTCATTTCTTTTCGACTTCCAAGTAAAAAAAGTAATTCATTGCAAAACATTTCTATATTTTCTCTCTGTATATTGGGATATCTATATTTAAACATCAATTTCTGTAGTTCATCTGCTTTTTCTTTGAACATGTAATAGAATATACTCTTCATTTTCAAATAGTCATATCCAAATTCAATTATCTCATCAGGACTTACAATGGAATCAAATATCTCAACCAATGTATAAAATAGATTATTTACATTCGTGTAATGAATAAAAAAGGGAGATTTGTCTATCCATGATAAAGTTTCAAATAAGCGTTTTTCCTTCACACATTGTAAAAAGTCACCTTTTGAATACAATTTTTTGAACTTGATTTCTTCTACATTTGCCTGCAATTTCAAGATTTTTCTAAATGATTCTAAAGATACATCAACAGTATCTTCCTCCTTTTTTACTAACCCTGCCAACACAAAATCTGCTGTATAATCCGTATTGAACTGCTGCTTATTATCATCAACCCAAAACTTTCTGCAATTATTACTTTCATCATAATAAAATACATACTTTGTTTGATTGTTAATACCCCACATATCACATAGTTCTTGCTGCATAGCAACCAATGGATCAACATTCTTTTCTCTATCCATAGAATAAATACCTCCCGGTTTTTATTTTATCACAGTAGTTTTTTCTATATATTTTTTAAACCAATATACATAACATAATAATCTTCTTTAATAGTCTCAAACCTCCTCAATCATTGGTATATTTACCAGCTCTTGCAACTTTTTCTGCAATATCATCTTATCAGGCAATTGTAATTTATACTCTGAAACCAACATTGGAGACATCGTTCTACTCATTGCATATTCCACGACTTCATCGTTCTTGGTTGCACATAACAATAATCCAACACTTGGATTTTCATTCTCTTTTTTTACCTGCCTATCCAAGGCCTCTAAATAAAAATCCAATTTAGAAACATATTCAGGTTTAAACTTACCAATTTTCAATTCAATTGCTACTAAACACTGCAATCCTCGATGAAAGAATAAGAGATCTATTCTAAAATCATCCCCTCCAACCTGGACTTTGTATTCCTCATCAATAAATGTGAAATCTTTACCTAACTCCAAAATAAAATCTTTCATATTCCTAATTAGAGCTTTTCTCAAATCATTTTCATGATATTCATTTGGTAAATCCAAAAAATCCATTACATATGAATCTAGAAATGGATTTTCTCCCAGTTTTTTTACACTTTCCGGCAATAACACATCTTTTGATAACATATACCTTTCGTAATACCCACTATCCAATTGACGCTGTAATTGTCTTTTTGAATATTTCTCTTTGATACATAACCGAATATAAAACTCTCTTTCTTCATCACTTTTGCAACTAGACATAATCAACAGATGATTTGTCCAACTAATTTGTGTCACCAGTGGTGTCACAACATCATTCTCTGCATAAGTTTAATAAAATTGTTTCATTCTATACAAGCCTCGTCGATTGAACCCCTTTATTCCCGGAAATTCCTCCTGTATCTCCTTTGCAATAGAATCAATGTATGAATCACCAAACGTTGACCTTTGAGATTCTTCGTGTAAATACTCTCCAACCTGCCAATACATACTTATTAACTCTTCATTAACCTTCTTCAAGGCATTTTCTCTAGCTGTATTAATTATATTTATCAACTTGCCTGCTAAATTAATTTCATTTTTTCCCATATAACAGCCTTTCCTATTTGTGACACCACTGGTGACACAAATATAAATATATAATCTGAAAATAAAAATCCATCATAACCACTATCTATACTTAAACCATTTCAAAAATCTATTACTAATAATGTTTGTCAAAATAAACAAATTGAATATGCACTTACTCTCTTATGTCAATTTATGCGTTTTTTTATAAAATCATATGATTTTTCATCATAAATAAGTTCATAAGCAAGAATGTTTTTCTTGTTGCATATATCTAGTATATCCATTCTAGTATGTTTAGCAACCGCATTCCCTATGATTACCCCTTTAGGTATGATTATATCATTTCTTTCATTGCACTTATTATTGTATTGAATTGCTAAAACTCTCCATTCATTTTCATATGACCATCTACTTTGCTTAGTGAAACATATTCTATGTAGAAATTTTATTATTTCATTAAAATCCATATCATATTGTGTACTCGGTATGCTATCTGAATATTCAACCGGTGCAAGATTATATCCATATTTAGATAAAATGTCCATTGCATCATACTCAATACATATTCCATTCTGTTCATCTGCGTAAGAAGCCCACATTGGTGCATTGTTATATGTAGTTGTTAATGAATGAACTAATGTAAACTGCTTAACATTATTATAAAAATTAGGTTTCTGGACATTTACAAATTCACTAATCTCTTCATCTGTAGGCTTATCAATAAAACGACACATACTTATTAATTCAGCGCGTTCTCTTCTTTCTTTTTCAACATCAATATTATATGCAAATTCTCTAGGATCATTTAAGGCTTCAACCAAACTAAAATGAAATATATCATCTCTAAAATTTTTCAAAGTATACTGACTACGTAAAGACTTAAATTTATAAAAAGATTCTATTTTAAATTTAAAAAACAAATCTAATAATTTATTTATAGCCTTTTCATTAACAGGCTCACCTTCTCTCCTGTTAATTAGCTCATTTCTTATTATTTCGTTGTATTGATGTGCTAATTGTGTATCCATATTATCTGTTTACTCCTTCATTATACTTAAGTAAATAAAAGTTGTGCAAACAATGATTTGTGCATCCATTGATATTTTATCACATCATTTTCGTATGGTATAGATATCATCATTTCTTTATAAATAAAAACGATACCGCATAGATTTTAGTCTACACAATATCGTCTTTCTACCTATTATTATACTTTCATTGTCTTTGCCAATGATGTAAGCAATGCCGCCATTTCCGGATTTCCCAGCACTTTCATCAGCAGCTCTGCATCCACTCCATCCGGCACAGTAATCATACTACTGCCTTCATCCTGCTCTTTCATCTGCGGATTGAGATTTTCCTTATTATAAAAGGCATTCTCCATAAGTTCCGCATTCTTCCTTCGGTCTTCATCAAGAATATGTCCATACACTTCCGTTACCATGTCTGCCTGAGCATGGCCAGAGTCTCCCTTGACTACTTTAATATCTCCACCACTTAATTTCAGCTTGTAGGTAACACTGGTATGACGCAGGCTGTGAAACACTACATCTGGCAACCCCAGTTCATCTACGATTTCCTGCATTTTTGTCCTTAGATAGCTGTCTCCTATAGGAAGACCAAATGTTGTTGCCATTACCAGATTATAATCCTGATATTCATTTCCAAGCACTTCTTTTATCTCATCCTGATCTGCTTTCAGATCAATCAGACATTCTGCTACTGATTTTGGAATAAACACCCTCCTGACACTGCTGTCTGTCTTCGGTGTTTTCAACACTCTGACCATCCTGTTATTTTTCTTCTGGCTTGGAAATATCATGATAATTTCTTTTGAATTGAGTGCTTCTATTGCATCCTTTGATACTCTCTCTACCTGTTTATTGATGATAACATAGGCTTTGTTATCTGCAATTGCCTCTTTTGAAATATCCATATCATCTCAGGTCAGTCCTAGAAGTTCACCGATACGAAGTGTTGCCGTAAATGCAAGGTGAAATGCTATTTTGCGCATTTTGTTATCACAGGCTTCCAATGCCTGCATAAGCATCTCTGCTGTCCAGATTTCACGCTCCTGCTTCTTTGCTTTTGGAACGGTTGCATCCACAGCCGGGTTCCTTTCCATCATATCCCACTTTACCGCCTGACGGAAACAGCTCCTTAATACCTTATGTATCTCATTTACTGTACTTTCCGTGATTGTTCCTGTACCATCCGGATTCTTTGTACTCTTTACCGCCGGCATTTTAAGAAGATCCTTATAATACTTCTCCATAAAATGTGTATTGATGCTTGCAAGCTTGGTATCTCCGATTGTGGGAAGAATGTAATTATTTATCAGAGCCACATTACCAGAGTAAGTGGAAACACCCCACTTGTCATGTCCATATATCTGCACATATTCTTCAATCAGTTCTTTCAATGTTGCACACTTTTGAACCTCAAATTTTCCGATAGACTGCTTGTACTCAATTTCTTTTTTCCGTTTATCTGCTTCTTTCTGCGTAGCAAATGTTTCAGATGTTGTATGTTCTTCTCCATTCTCATCCAGGATTTTATATACCACAGAGTATGTCTTTCCCCGGTGCCTGATAAATGCCATGTTATATCACTCCTTCCCTGTGCTCATTCAACCAGTTCAGGAACTGCTGCCTGTGAACCCTCAGAACCTTTCCGGCTCCGACACACTGGAATTCTCCTGACTGCATCCATTTGGTAACTGTCGATACACTCACTCCGGCCAGCTCCGCTGCCTCCTGCCTGGATATATATTCTTTTATCTCCAAGGATACTGTATCTTTTTCCTGTTCATCCCCATCATCCAAGATGTAATATACATTCTGAGCATTAAGGAATAGCTGAAAACTCTTTCTTGTGATCCACCTTTTATTATTGCAGATGGTGGAATCCAGAAGTCTTCCAATTTCTTCGCTCCTTGCGATTTTTGCCAATTTTTCCCGTGAAATCCCAAGCAAATCCGCCGCATCCTGCAAACAGATGTAATCATTCTCCAACTCCTCTGCTGTTGGAATATGTGGGACCTTGCGGTATACATCCTGATCTGCATACCACTTTTCAAATATATCAACCGGAATGCGTCTCACAAAATCCACTGTAATATACTCCAGCTTTTCATTTTTCCAGATATCATACAAATCGCAGTCATGTATTCCCAGAATATTTGCAGCTTCCTTAAATGAATAAGATTTTTCTCTTAACTCTTTTCCTGGTTCTTCGCCGTCCACTTTTTTATACTTCACCTGATTGGCATACCACTTCTCGAAACTGACAAGATCAATCCGCATCATCCCACCAATCACTTCAGTCTTAAAAAAATTTTTATGGACCAGCCAGTAACTGTCTGTCTTTTTTAGTCCTAGCAGCTTTCGCATTTCAGGCACAGACATGGTACTACGCCGGGTCAGCTTCTGTTCGGCACTTCGTTGCTGAATCTGTTTCCTTATCTCTGTCAAATCCTTCGCTTCACTCATACTGCGGCCTCCTTCTCCCCCACTATAACATGTACGTCTGCATATCATTTAGAAGGTAAATTATATGGTTTCGGATTTCTGATCCAGCCATTCGTCAAAACTCTTCTTTGAAATACGATACTTGTTTCCAATCTGGATCCAGCGGAATTCATTTTTCTTCAACAGCTCATATACAGTCGGTCTGCTGATTCCAAGCATTTCCTGTACTTCCTTTACGGTATAGCATCTTTTTTCTGCAATATTATCTACTGTCATTCCCATTATGCGATACCTCCCGGCTGTCCATCCATGAATCTCTTTACCTGCTTTTTCATACGGACTTTTATTTTCTGTATCTGCTGTCTCGCTGATTCATAGGTAATTCCCTGATCCTCTGCAATATCCGAAATTGTCTTTTCTTTCAGCAGATAGTTGGTAAATGTCTCCTTTTCTGTGCCCAGAATCCCAAGCTGACTGTTAAACAGGTTATAGTCTTTCCTCATATCCCTGAGAATGTATGCATCCCTGATATATACTTCTGCCTGGTCCACTCCGTCCAGTACGTTACCTGAAAAATCACAGTTGATCAGTGCTTCCCTTGTAATAACATTGTTGATTGCTTTTCTTGCGGTGGGATTACCGGTCATTCCTCCAGTCTGGACTCTTACACCAAGATCTCCAGCTGACTGCCGGTGGCTGCTTTCCTTTTCACATTCGATCATGTAACGCAGCCCATCTGTATATCCGTCCACGATGCCTATGAATTTTGTATAGTTTTTGATAATGATATCTATGCGCTTCTCTGATGTAGCTCCTGTATATACTCTGATAAGGTTCTTTTCTGTCATTGCTGTACTCCTTTTATTTCTGCATATCATGAGTTTTCGTACGTTTACTCTTCTTTACAGATATTATTGTAGATAACCACAGAATAAAAATCGTTCCCCAAACAATAGACAAAAGTCTATTCAGAATGTACTTTTATCCAAGAAGTGCCAGTGCCTGAATCTGTTTCAGTGCAACTTCTCTCATCTGGTCATTTTTCAGTTCCAGTAGCGCATCCATTATTCCGGCATCCAGTGCTTCTGCCTTTTTCCCTTCCAGCAGATATGATCCACTGCAATTCAGGGCTTTTGCTATTTCCAGAACAATGCTGCTTTTAATGTCTATATGGTCATTCTCATATGCTGATATCGTAGCTTTCTTAGTGCACAGGATTTCTGCCAGCTGCTCCTGTGACATTCCCGCTGCTTTTCTCATTTCCCTGATTCTTGTTCCCATTGTATTTTCTGCATATGTATTTCTCATTCTTTTCTCCGTTTCCGGAGCCCAAACGGAAATACAACATGTCTTATGATTGAACAGAAAAAGAGCCTGCAAAACGCATTAAAATAAAACGATCTCTCGTTATATTTCCGTTTTGCAGGCTCCTTATAGTCTTCTGCTATATTCAGCTCGTTTACAAACTCTTGCGCAGTGGGATCATCTTTAAGGATTCTCGGCATTACCGAAATCATGGTTCCGGCTCCTCTGTCCAGTCTGATGGTCCGCCCACTGGCTCATTTTATTCAGTTATCTATTACTCGTGCAGTATTTTCATACTGCTTATATTATTCAAACCTGATTTTTTCTGCGATCCCGTATTGTCTTAAGTTCCCCTGATTTGAGATCCGCAATCGTAACCGTCCGGCATTTCGGACAAATGATATTCAATGATATTACTTCTTTACATGTTGCCAAAAACTTTCCGCAGCCTGAACAATGAATCATTCTGTGTTCATTATCTCGTTTATCATTTCTCATTTTCATCCTAATAGTCGGGTTTTTCACTACTCCCCTATAAATATTACGATTCCCCCGTCTATTCTCCTTTCTCTGTGTTGTACAATATCCTGAGTACATATCTGGCCATTCTCTCAAAAAAATCGCGTTTTTCCTTTCAGGGCATATTAACAACTATTCTTTTGATATTCCTGGTCTTTATCATTATCGTTCGACATATTACTCCTTCCATTTCATCCATAATAGAATACTATTTTCTTCTATAAATCAGAACCGAGTAATATGTGGAAGATTTTGGACATATTAGCGTGATTTTTTCCAGATAAAACCAGACACCCAACACATATCAATATTTTTTATTATTTGTACCAAGGACAGATTATGGGGATATTTTCCTATATTCTGTACCTTTTCTGTATGTTATTACTACATTGCTCTTTTTTGCTGCCGTAATGCTTCCATATCTGTAGAGTATCTGCTGGCTTTTTCCTGATCATGTTCCTTTCCACGGCAGTTCTCAAATATCTTCATATAAATTTCATCCACCACCCCTACGATTTCTTTCTTGCATCTCACACATGTAATCTCAACACTGCAATTTCCCGCCACCTTAAACAACTGCTTTCCGCAGGACGGGCAGCTCACATATCTCATCTTAACTCTCTCAGTCATCATCAAAGTCCTCCTGACATTGTACAATTTACGTACCATTCAACGGATAAGGGAAATGAAAACCATTGATGATTATATTCTCTGGATAAATGAGTTCCGATGTGCCGAAGTCCGCACCATTCATCCTGTGACCTTCTTGCTGATCTTTTCGACTGGTATAACACCATTAAAAAGCTATCTCTCCTCCATAAACCACATATTGTTGTCCTCATAGAAAAGATGGCTCTCTTTTCCGTCAACAATACAGGTATAACGTATTCCGGCTCCGCCTGCTTTCAGGCTTGCCGCTCTTCTTACATCTGTTACTTTCTGAATCTCTTATACATGGCCATCCTTCCAGATAAAGCTCCTTGGCAGAAGCCTTCCGTCATTTGTAAATTCAGCCATGACATTTACATATACCTTGCTGCTTTCCATAATAGTTCAATCCCTCCTGTCTATCCAAAGTACCCATGCGGATGTACCGTATGATCAGACTTTGCATCACATGCTGACAGTATTCTGTCACGGTACATAAGCCCTCTCTGGACACTGTAAAATCCAAATCTTTTGCGGATAATATCAACCGTCTCATCCATTTTCATCTGTTTTTCTCTTGCCTGAGGATCCATGAATATATCCAGCTGCTCCCAGAAATAATCTGTCACAAGATCCGTTCCACGTATTCCTATGCTCCGCAGCGGCTTTTGAAAGAACTCTGGCCGGCTGCTTTTCAGCTCCTTATCATCCGCCGGTAGTCTGTAGTTGTCTTTGTATAGCCTGTATCCAGCCTCTGCAATCTCTTTGGTGATATTGCTCGCATTCTGTAACTTTACCTGTTTTGAAAAATGGAACAGTTCTTTGTCACGGACACTGATCTCAACAGTCCGGCACCGGAAACCATTCTCCCGGAGTCTTGCCGCTACACTTTCTGCCAGAATGTATAACACAATCTTGACATCTTCATCTGTTTCCATATCCCTGGGCGTTGTTGTACTGTTTCCTACAGACTTGACCGGAGCTGATGTGTTTTCCAGCTTTACCGGAGATTCATCATATCCATTAGCAAAAGCCCACAGAATACTTCCCATCTTGCCAAGTTTTCTGACCAGCAGGGTTTCATCAGATTTTGCCAGATCTCCGATAGTCCGGATTCCCATGCTATATAACTTTTTATTCGTTGCATTTCCCACATATAACAAATCAGAAACCGGAAGACACCAGGCTTTTCTCTGAAACTCATCCTCATACATAGTAGTAATGGCATCCGGCTTCTTGTAATCCGAACCAAGTTTTGCAAAAATCTTGTTAAACGACACACCCACGCTCACCGTAATGCCAAGCTCTTTTTTCATTCTGCTGCTTATTTCCTGTGCAATGTGAAATCCGTCTCCCTTGAGAGTTGCGCTGTCTGTCACGTCCAACCATGACTCATCAATTCCGTATGGTTCCCTCTTATCTGTATAGTCAGCATAAATTTCCTGTGCCATTCTGGAAAATCTGAGATACAGGTCCATCCTTGGGGGAAGAAATGTTATGTCCGGGCATACCTGTTTTGCCTGCCATAATGCCATTCCGGTTTTTACACCATATCTCTTGGCCGTATAATCAGAGGTCAGCACAATTCCATGTCTCGCCTCAGGATCACCTCCTACTGCTACAGGCTTTCCCCGGAGCTCCGGATGATGCAGAAGCTCTACTGATGCATAAAAACAGTTACAATCACTATGCAGTATTGTCCGGTTCACTGAATCACCTTCTAGCCCTGCTGCCGGATGATATGCCATCCGTCTACATGGCATAATATAATACTTTTTATATTGATATTCAATGGTAATTTATTGCATATTATCAATATTATTGATATTTCTATTGTTTTTTAGGGATTCCTATGCTAAAGTTGATATATCCCGCATAGGGAGATCATACCTGATATGATTACTTAGAAAGGCATAATACTATGAAAGATTTAGGAAAGACCATTGCTAAATACAGAAAAGAACATAAGCTGAACCAGAGCCAGCTTGCAAAAGAACTGGAAAACTATGATATCTATGTAAAACAGAATTCAATCAGCGCCTGGGAACTTGGCACAGCTACACCAAATGCCAGACAGTTTCTCGCCTTATGTGAGATTCTTGAAATATATGATATCTACACAGATTTTATTGGCCAGAGTCCTCTGAACCCATTCCGAAACCTGAATGAAAAGGGCTTGAACAAGGTGCTTGAATATATCAGAGATCTGGAAAGCACCGGCAACTATAAGCCAGCAGATATCATTCCTATTCACGTGATCCGGGAAAGAAAAGTATTTTACAATACCGTTTCCGCCGGTACCGGCTCTTTCCTCGACAGCGATGAATATGAGATGATTTCCTCTCCTGATATTCCGGAAGCCGCAACCTTCGGTGTATATGTAGATGGTGACAGTATGGAGCCTAAATACCATAATAAGGACATCATCTGGATTGAACAGACCGCCTGCCTTGATGATGGCGAAATAGGTATCTTCTATCTTGACGGAAATGCATATGTGAAGAAATTTCAGAATAACAGACTCGGAACCTACCTCATATCGCTCAATAAAAAATATGATCCGATTCCTGTTACAGAGAACAGTTCTTTCAAGATTTTCGGCCGTGTCCTTTCGTAAGTCCTGTTTATTGGACACTTAACCGGATAGGATTATCATAGCAGGACAGACCTGAATTATTCTGATTTTGGAGGTACGCATATATGAATACAGATATGGATATAGACATAAACACAGTTACAGACACCATTACCTGCAGACTTGTTGAAGCCAGAGCTGATCTCGGCATTACACAGAAGGAACTTGCCACTGCAACCGGCATCAGTCTGAAAACGATTGCCAATATCGAAGCAAAACAGCATATTCCTTCCCTGCTTTATGCCATGAGGATTGCAGACTTTTTCCATAAGCCGGTAACAAGCCTGTTCTGCTATCATCCGGGTGTCCAGCAGACACCAGCTAAAGGAGATGATCCGAATGAACAATAAGAAACAGTTGGATTTCCAGACTATCGCTGTTGATTTTGACGGTACCTTGTGTTACAGCAAATGGCCGGAGCTCGGCCAGCCCAACCAGGCACTGATCGAATATCTCCAGAAATGGAAACGCAATGGCAACAAACTCATTCTCTGGACCTGCCGCGCCGGCGAAGCTCTATCAAAAGCTGTCGAATGGTGCCGGGAACAAAACCTTGAATTTGATGCCGTCAATGACAACCTTCCGGAAATCATAGAATTCTACGGACACAACAGCCGCAAGATATCCTGCGATTACTATATTGATGACCGGATGCTGCTGCCGGAAAATGCAAAGGCATAGGCATAGGACCTGTAATGGGTGCTATGCCTTTGCATTTATTCGGTAATATCCAATTCTATTTCTATCACCCTGGTAAATTTTTTTTCTTTCCAACAGCTCATTTTGTTCCTTTTCAAACATGCAGTTAAAGATATATTTATGATCCATTTCCGTGTCTTTAATTTACTGCACTGTTTTTCACTTTCGCTGCGTTTACTTTTTATTCTTTTTTGTCAGTTCTATTCTCGCAGCGTTAAATTTATTACAATTTGCTATTGACTTATTTTTACGCAGCTACTATAATTCATTATAACAAGTTCATTAAAACAAAAATAGGAGGAAATCATTATGAGCATACGAATTAATAGAAATCTCAAAAATCGAGTATCCTTTGATCCCACAAAAGAATCTGTAACTATGACCATTGGTAAAATTTGCGACCAAATTTCACAAGATAAAATAGTTCTTCCCGTATTTCAAACAGGACTAAGATGGACCGAAAAAAAGGTGATTGATTTATTGAATTTTCAAATGACCGGTTTTGCTCCTGTTGCCCCTGTCTCAATGTGTAAACTTGACTTTGGATTTGACAATAATCCTGAATTGTCTAATTCTCTCGGTAAACAAATAAGATTACTAGATAGAACCCCTTTGACAAACATTAAAGGAGAGGTTTATTCGTTAACAGATGGTCAACAAAGAACAACTACAAATTACAAGTGTTATATCGGACATGAAGATTTTAATAACATTGTTCTTGATTTGACTAAAGGAAAATTTATTTCCCTAGAAAAACCATCTTTATTAAATGGAAATCAAATTCCGGCCACAGTCATTTACAATAAAGATTTTTCTGTATATAACGCATTTTTAGCTAAACATCCTGATATGCTGGAGCCCAAAGTTGCCAATTATATAAATATTATTAGAAATAAATTTATGGGATACAGTTATACTGTCAATTTTGCTGATGGATTATCTGAAAAAGAACAGTTAAAATGGTTTGAAATATTAAACAATGCAGGAAGTAAAATACCAATTACTGAAATGAATCTTTCTCGCTTAAAAAGTAAAGATGTTGATTACTATAAAGAATTTATTGAACCATTTATGAATATAATAGAATCTAATGGATACGATAATTTTTTCCCTACTCAGGCAACAAGAACAACTTACCCTCTATCTGCGTTAAATCCTGGTTATGATTTTCTCTTCGCGACTGAACTTAGTAAAAATAGAGCTCCTATCCCTTCAGACGGAAAAGATAAAAAGCTTGCTACTCTTGATGCAGACCAGTTACACGAACTATTTAAGATTACCCTAAACGCACTACAAAATACAATGGATTTTATAGAAGATGAAAACATTAAACTTTCAGGTAGAATGGAACATATTACTTTTTCACTTGGCTTTTTTGTTTATCATGGAAATTCAATGACCACAGAAAAAAAAGAATTTTTAAAGAACTGGATTAATACAACAGACTTTATTAATATGACTAATAGTGACAAACGTGATACCTATCAAAAACTCATATTAGCATTTTAAGATAATTCAATATAATCCTCGATTATCTCATTTCTTAACATGAAATAATCGGGGATCTTATATTTTAAATTACAAGCTTAACAAAATAAATAAACTACCTACTTGCTATTTTCTTCATATGGAATGGTGGGTTCCGCAACTTTAGAAACATTAGCTGTTATATCATAAAATAGCTTATTATTTTGTTCTGGAATATCATTACCGCTATAATAAACTCTATCTCCTGGAAGCTTTATATTAGGAATCCAAATTTTTTCTCCATTCCATCCTTTATTTCCAGTCACTTTATAGAGTGTTAAAACAACCTCCTCACCATATTGATCTCCTAGCTTTCTATCATTCGGCGATAACAATGTTCCTGTACCCTTTGCTATATCTCGATTCCTTCTAACAATTAATTTACCTTGCATAGAAGGATTCTCTGCCAGCATTGAGTTTATAAATCCTTTAAATACTTTTGCATTCCAATCCGCCGTTTCTGAATCCACAAAATCTAATATTTTCGTAATTAACTTTAGACTTACAGTATATATTTCATCATCAAATGCTGCTAATATTTCATCTATTACTGCAATGTCCTTATTAATCGGATAAAATGGGAAATAATTTACTCCACCAGAATATATACCTACTGCCTTTTTATCAATTACATTTTTTCTCGTTGGATTTAATCCTGTTGGATAAAATATCTTAATATCATTCCCATTATTTGCTTTTTCTATTTGACTTATTATAATATTATTTGTTTTATTTATATCCGAAAATAACTTGAACAATTTAGGTGGCATAAATACTCTCATAAGTTGTGAATCCCTATCATATCCAAACATTCTTGCATGCTGCCACATAGTATCTGCTTGCGGATTTTTTGCAACTCGGCAGTAATATATGGTCTGCAACTGAGGAAAAGTTACTCCTCTCCCAAGACTATTTCCTCCGACTAGTATATTAATACCACTTTCATACTGTGTATTTTCTTCATATGAGGAAAATGAATTTAATACTAGAATACTAATTCTATCATTTTTCATTTGATCAATAATATACTCATATGCTTTATTAAAATCAATCATATCTTGTTTTGTTAATCTTAATTCATCATATATTGATTTAAAATAACTCCGGGTAACTTCTTCTTCATATGAATATAAAATTTCATTCAAATATTCTCCTATTTTTTCAGCAAATCCTGTATGTTGATCTGTCTTCATGCTTGGATGAATTAAGAAATTGCATACATTTCCTCCATTTAACATAATATGCGCCGATGTTAATAAATGTGTCACTAAAGCTGTTTTTAATCCATTCTCTGGAAATTCCTCATCATTTAATATATCTGTTGCTTCATCATTATCCGTTAACACTACATATGGCGGAACCTCTGATGGAAAGAAAAAGTTTCCTCCTAAATATCCCTTTCCTGGTCTAAAATAATAAATAAAATATGGCTTCCATCCACTTCTTATAGTTTGTAGCAAAAGCGATTGAGGAGTTCCCGTTACTTCCATATAAATGCTACTTGTCGTTGTTTTTTTAATTTCCTCAAGATTCTTGTTAATTGTACTTTGAATGTTTTTATTTACTTTCGTATTTAAGCTTGCTGCATCAGCTTCATCATCCACAAGAAACAAAGGATTTCCCGCAACGAAATTGGTAGAAGATAAATTATTTTTCCATTGTTTTAAAATACGCCCATTCTTTTTCAAGACAATAACAGCCGGCTTCCTCATATTGTTTTGAACAAATTTTAGATAATCGTTTTCATCACATATGCAAAAATCACATAAATCATCCTCTGCTCTCCTAAACGTCTGTTGTTGCAACAAAATATTATCTGTGGTAAGCAAAATAAAATTCATAAATCCTTCGTCCGCTGCCGCACACATAAGACCAAACATATGACTTGTTTTTCCACTTTGCACATCCCCTACCAACAAACTGACAACATGATCACGAAACGAAAAATTAGAGATATACTGTGGCACAACATCTGATACCGTTTTAGATATCGTATCAACTAATGACAAATTTCCTTTTAGTTTTATTCGTTCTAAATAATTTTCTAAATATCTCATCCTACTACTCCAAAATCAAGATACCAAATTCCAGTTTTATTCGTTTTTGTTAAAGTAAACGTATTTCTTCCATATAAATCTAATGTTTCTTTTGTAACAGGATCTCCAACTTTTAAAACGCCTGCATTCTCTAATCTTCCTTTGAGCCATTTACCTAAAATTTTCAAATCACCTTCAGATCTAAAATTCTTACTATAATCGCCACTTACTTTGCATTTGAATGACCAACCATCATCTGTTATCACATCAAAAATAGCATCATCTGTTTTTGCTTTGGGATATCCATTTTGTTGTGTAATATGCTTTGGAACAATAAGTTCAACCTCATACCAATGACGTGGCTTTACTAATCCATTTTTTGCTTCCCTTCCTTTTCCAAAAAATACGTTAAGATTACTTTGTGGAGAGACCTCATATGGTTTTATAGGAATGTCAAATGATATATCCGTTCTCTGTGACATTGCCTCCGCAACTTCATGTGAATCTACTTTTTTTACCAATTCATGTCCTTCTAATAAGGGATTTACCTCACGAAAATTGTCTATATATAAATCGCGTATATTTCCTGTAGAACTTTTTACAAGATCTTTAATAAAATCATGTATTTGACATGCCATATTTTTATCATCTAAAAATACGGCACTTTCGTATACCCTTGTTCCACCATCAACTATACTACTTAGATTATTTGAACCAATAATTCCAGCAAAAGCACCTTGCTCATTACTATATGAATATAATTTTCCGTGATATCTAAATGGTGTTACCAATCTTACCTCACCACATTTGTTTTCAATCAGATAATCATTTAACTTAAGTGCAGCATTATATTCAACTTTTGTGAAACGTTCTAAATAATGCATTCCAATAGTTAAGTTAAGTGCTTTTAATGTATTTAGCTCAACTATTTTTTTCAATTCCATCAATGAATCTGAGGTTATATATCCAACTGCAATATCTAATTCTGTTGATTTTGGAACCATACTATAAAACATATCTGAAAAAGTCTGACACTTTGTTTTCATAGGTGGATAATTAGATAATAATAATTCCATAGTTATTTCCTCCCTAATTCATCTGAGATGTTACATACTCCAATCTCTCTTTTACCATCATTTGTTTCATTTTTTCATATTCAGGAGTTAAATCAATAGGTTCATATTCTCCTATAAACAATGGAAGCAATCGTCTTGCAACCAATCGTACCCCTTCTGGTGGAACAGCGTTTCCAATTTGTCGTCTAACTTCCGTAACACTTCCCTCAAATATAAAATCGTCTGGAAATGATTGTAAGCGAGCTCTCTCTCTATTAGTTAATGGCCTCGGTTCAGGATAATGATATCCCCAAGTTCCTCCTCCACCGGCAGCAATAATTGTTTTTGCTGGTTCATCTAACTTAAGTCTTCTATAAACATGACTAATCATTCCTTTAACATGATATGGACTATCTTCTGGTATGTCTCTGAAGTTTCCGCCCTCAGGAATCATTTCCAACATTCTTTTTGTTTTCTCTTTTATATTAATTAGCTCATTATTATAAGGAACATCTTTAACCCCTTCTAATGCATCTCCAGCGGTAACATATGGTAAGTTACCATTTGGTCCATGCGTTGGTAAAGGATGATTAAAATTAAATCCCGTATCTATTCTCACTCCAACAAATAGAACTCGTTCTCTAAATTGTGGAACTCCATATTCAGCAAAATTATATAGGTGCGGTTTTACAACATATCCCGGAGCAATACTTTCAAAATCTTTTATTATTGTCTCTATTGCTTTTCCTTTATTAGCCGTTATCAGTCCTTTAACATTTTCAGCTACGAACGCTTTCGGTTTTTTCGCATCTACAAATTCTGCAAAATGTCTAAAAAGACCTCCTCTAGTTCCATTTAATCCCGGTTGCTTCCATATTATAGAAAAATCTTGACATGGAAAACCACCAAGTACAATATCGCATTCTGGAATAGTTTTATCAGCATATGGATTAATCTTTGTTATATCTTTAAGATGAATAACCTTTCCAAAGTTTCTTTCAAAAGATTTCACAGCCCATTCAGCAAAATCATTTGCCCATACAGTTTCATACCCTTCCAAGTGAAATCCTAGATCAAGACCACCACATCCAGAAAAAATTGAAACCACTTGAGGTGAATAGCTTTTTTCATCTGTTGTCTTACTCATTATCGTCCTCCAAATTTGTTTTATCTTTTAGATCTTTCTTTTCAAAAGCTAAAAGAGTTCCTACCTCACACTCAAATAGCTCACATAATTTAGTAATCGTTTCAAAATCTATTCTTGATGCACGATCATTATATAAACTACTTATTGTACTTCTTGATAATCCAGTCATTTTATGTACATCTTGAATGGAATATCTTCTAGATCCCATTAAAGTAGATAGATTACATCTAAGCTTCATCCTCTTAAATTCCTCCTAGATTTAAAATAAAGGCCTACCCTTCGTTTTTCTATAAAAGTATATCATTTGACTCTCCTTATGTAAACAACATCCTGTTCATATCGAATATTAAGTGCTTTATTTTGTCCATAATCGAATATAATGTCATTAACGATTTCTATTTATTATTGACATATTTGGTGACATATTTTTTGATAGTGAATATATACATAATCTTTCTTCGCAAGTTAGCAAGCAGTGCCCTCGTACGTACGTGAGCGCATTTTGCTTGTTGGAGGCACATCCCCAATCCCCTTAGAATGTCATCTTCGATGACAAGCTACGCCCTCACTTCGTGAGTGCTGATACATTCCTGCTCTGCCGAAATATAAAAAAAGAGAGCAACCACCAATATATTTTTGATGATTGCCCGCATGCTTATCTCTCCTGATGCCGTTTCTTTTTCATGTCTTCCTCTATGTCCCAGCTCTGCTGAGCAGCATAGAAGGATTCCACATTTTGCTTCGCTATCTGATAATCCCGTATCTCTTTTTTTATTTTCTTGTATTCACTGTAAGCTGCCTTTTTCTCTGAAAGCAGTCTTGCAAATTCTTCATTCAGATCCTTTACCTTCGGGATCTTTCCATCCGGCAGTTTTGAAAATGCTTCCTTGGCTGCCTTATGAAGAGTGATTT
>ERZ838399.178-NODE-178-length-80637-cov-17.067397_pt1 | contig 80637 bp, 71 predicted proteins | sample MGYA00519683_ERZ838399 | MGnify/ENA primary metagenome ERZ838399 (study PRJEB31850, sample SAMEA3708833) | human gut metagenome | biome: human gut; feature: human-associated habitat; material: faeces | place: China | collected 2014 ...
AGATGCCCTGGACAATTGCTTTTTGAATAAAAATGGTCAGTACACTCATTGCATCTTCCTCCTATTTCTTTGCACGCTTTACTCTGTAATTGATAAAAAATTCTGCTCCGATCAGGAAAAACAGAATGATTCCAAGGATTACATCAGATGCATTCTCGTTCAGTCCATACTGTGTCGCAATCTGAACAGCACCCTGATCCATGAATACGATACCAAAAGAAACAGCTACCATAATAAAGGTATTGAATTTGGAAAGCCACGCAACGATGATCGCTGTAAATCCGCGGCCACCTGCTGTCGCAGTAGAGATCGTATGGCTCGCGCCGCTGACAATTACAAATCCTGCGATACCGCAGATCGCACCGGAAATTGCCATGGTACGGATGATGACTTTCTTTACATGGATACCTGCATATCTGGCGGTATTTTCACTCTCACCGACTACAGCGATCTCATAACCCTGTTTGCAGTATTTCAGGTAGATGAACATACCGACTGTCAGGATCAGGACGATCAGCACATTCCATCCATATTTCTGTCCAAAGAGTTCTGGCAGCCATCCTGCCTGTGTTGCCTGATTGATGATACCGACTGTATTGGATCCTTTTGGATTTTCCCAGAAAACAATGCAGTAGGTAACGACCTGCATCGCAACGTAGTTCAGCATCAGTGTGAACAGTGTCTCATTGGTATTCCAGTATGCCTTGAATACTGCCGGGATCATTCCCCAGATCATGCCGCCAATGGCACTTGCAATAAACATTACGATCAGAAGCAGAATCGGTGACATTTTGTCCCCTGCATAGATCATTACTGCTGCAGAGCATGCTCCACCGATCAGGATCTGGCCTTCTGCACCGATGTTCCAGAATTTCATCTTGAATGCCGGTGCAAGACCGATCGCGATACACAGAAGGATCATCATATCACGGATCGTCTGCCAGATACGGCGCTCGGAGCCCATGGCTCCATCCCAGATTGCCTTGTATACATCTACCGGATTCATTTTGACAAGTGCCACGATCACTGCACCACACACGATCAGTGCAAGGATCAGTGCGATAAAACGGATCAGAAGTCTTTCCTGCCATCCGGCTTTGTTTCTTCGTTTACTTACCTGTAAGAAAGGTTCTTTATTCATTGACAGCCCCTCCTTTTTCGTGCTTCGTCATGAGAAGACCGATTCCTTCTTTGGTCGCTGTTCTTCCGTCAACCACTCCGCTGATCCTGCCGCCACAGAGAACTGCGATACGGTCACAGAGTTCCAGTACAACGTCCAGATCCTCAATGACGCAGACAACTGCAACGCCTTTTTTCTTCTGTTCGTTCAGAAGCTGATAGATAACATGAGAAGTGTTGATATCCACGCCTCGTGTCGGGAAAGCGACAAGGAGAACTTTCGGGTTCTGTGCGATCTCACGTCCAACCAGAACTTTCTGGACATTTCCACCGGACATCTGGCGGACCGGAGCGGAAATACTCGGTGTCATGACTTCAAGCTGATCTTTGATCTTCTGTGCAAGGGCTCTCGGACCTTTACGGTCGAGGAAAGGACTTTTGCCGTTGCGGTAGCTTCTAAGCATCATATTATCGGTCATATCCATGTCTCCGACGAGTCCCATACCGATACGGTCCTCAGGAACGAAAGCAAGACTGATTCCTGCTTCATTGATAGAAATGGAATCCATTCCGGAAAGTTCCATTCCGCTTCCATTGTCATCCAGAAGTCGGATGGAACCACTTTCTACATCCTGCAGACCGGCGATCGCCTCCAGAAGTTCCTTCTGGCCGCTTCCGGAAATACCGGCAATACCAAGGATCTCACCTGTGTTTACTGTCAGATCTACATCATCCAGAGTTTTGACATCGTCTTTGTCCTTACAGTTTACGCCTTCAATGACCAGGCGCGGCTTTATATTCTCCGGCTTCGGACGCTCGATATTCAGGTCAACTCTTGCGCCAACCATCATTTCAGAAAGGCTCTGCACATTTGCCTGGGCAGTTTCCACAGTGTCAATATACTGGCCTTTACGGAGGATCGCCACGCGGTCAGACAGTGCAAGAACCTCCTGCAGTTTATGCGTGATAATGATGATCGCACATCCGTCATCTCTCATGTTACGAAGGATATCAAATAATCGGTCGGCTTCCTGCGGTGTCAGCACGGCTGTCGGCTCATCCAGTATCAGGATCCTGGCACCACGATAAAGCATCTTTACGATTTCGACGGTCTGTTTCTCGGAAACGGACATTTCGTAGATTTTCTTTGAAAGATCCAGGTCAAATCCGTACTTGTTGACCAGTTTCTGGATATCCTCTGTGATCTTTTTCATATTGAGTCTTGCCTTGCCCGGCAGACCCAGGACGATATTTTCGGCTGCTGTCAGTACATCTACCAGTTTGAAATGCTGATGTACCATACCGATTCCAAGTTCGTAGGAATCCTTCGGCGAACAGATTGTTACCTCCTTGCCATTTACAAAAATATGTCCTTCATCCGGATAATAAATTCCGTAGATCATATTCATGAGAGTTGTCTTGCCGCTTCCGTTTTCACCCAGGATCGCAAGAATCTCTGATTTTCTCAGCGTGAGATTTACATGGTCATTCGCCTGGACGGATCCAAAACGCTTGGAAATATCCTTAAGTTCAAGTGCATAAGTTTCTCCCACTGTCATTCCCTCCTTTTTTCTGTCTATAGACAAGAAAAAAGCAGAGCTGCTGACGAGCAGCCCTGCCTGTTTCAATTCTTATTCTGTAATAGAAGTGATTCCGTCGATCGCTACATCGAATGCCGGTGCAGAACCATATTCGGATTCATGGAAGTATCCGTCAGAAACGTATTCTGTGTCGCTGCCGTCTTTCTTATAGGTAGTAAGTTCTTTGCCATCTACTGTGAATGTAGAGGTATCAAATACATGAAGAGATCCGTCTGCAAGTGCGTCTTCTACTTCTTTTACTTTCTCATCTGTTCCTTCTGCTACAACGTTCTCGTTGAGTGGTGTGATCTTGTCTGCACCATCGGAGAAGCCTTTGCACCAGTCAGTATCGATTGCTGTGCCATCAAGCATGCACTGTACTGCATATGTGTAATATACACCCCAGTCCATGGATGCGGATGTAAGTGCTGTGTTAGGAGCAACGGATGTCATATCAATGTTGTATCCAACGCAAGGAACGCCTGCTGCTTCACATGCTGTAGGAGCACCTGTTGTATCTGCATGCTGGCTGATCAGAACACATCCGTCAGAGATCAGGGCATCTGCACATTCTTTCTCAAGGTCGAAGCTTGCCCAGCTGTTTGTGTATTTAACTTCCATTGTTACGGACGGGCATACGCTCTTAGCTCCAAGGTAGAAGGAAGTGTATCCGGAAATAACCTCTGCGTACGGGAATGCACCTACATAACCCATTTTGCAGTTATCCTCTGTAATAGTGCCGTCCTCGATCATCTGATTCAGTTTCAGACCTGCTACTACACCGGATACATAACGTGCTTCATAAATATTTGTGAAGTAGTTGTGCATGTTGGAAAGTCCGCTTGATGCTGCCTGAGTTCCTGTTGCATGACAGAACTGAACGTCCGGATATTCCCCTGCTGCTTCAAGGATATAAGTTTCATGTCCAAAGCTGTTTGCAAAGATGATCTGACATCCCTGGTCTGCAAGGTCTGCTGCTGCATCGTAGCATCCTTCGTCTTCACCGATCAGAGTTTTCTCGATGACCTGTGAATCATCCAGTCCAAGGTTCTCTACCATTTCGTCGATACCAGCCATATGAGCTGCTGTATAGCCTTCGTTCTCATCTCCGATATAGATCGCACCAATCTTGATGTCTTCCTTTGCGATTCCTGCGCCACTTTCGCTGTCATCACTTGCATATACAGGTGCTGTCATAGAAACTGCCATTGCTGCTGCAAGTCCGATTGCCAATGCTTTTTTCATTCTTCTTTCCTCCATTTTCTCTTTTTACTCCTCTACCTACAGTTCACCGAACAAAAGAGGCACAACACTTTCTGTTACGCCTCTTTGCAAGTGCTTTTACTATACATTCCGATCTGCAAATTGTCAATAAATTCGAACAAAAACGCATTATTTATTTGACACCCTAATTTTTTTTGTATTTTATTTCGCATAATCTTAAATAGGAAATCTTTGGCAGTTTTGTCCGAAGTCTCAGCATTTCTCCTTGACTTTTTCGCGTTAAAGCGTTATACTTTAAAAAGTTAATTCGATTCAAGTGTGAATCAACAAAACAGGAGGACTTAAAATATGAAAAAGCAGATTTTAGCAGGTGTTCTTTCTGCAACAATGGTAGTTGGCATGGGCGGTGTCAGCGTATTCGCAGCAGATAATGCAGATGATAAAACTTACAACATCGGTATTTGCCAGCTTGTACAGCATGAGGCACTTGACGCAGCAACACAGGGATTCAAGGATGCCATCACAGAAGAACTTGGCGACAAAGTTACATTTGATGAGCAGAACGCACAGGGTGATTCCAATACCTGTTCTACTATCATCACAGACTTCGTTTCTGACGGTGTAGACCTGATTCTTGCAAACGCAACTCCTGCACTTCAGGCAGCTTCAGCTGGTACAGCAGATATCCCGATCCTTGGTACTGCAGTTACCGAATATGGTGTTGCACTTGACCTTGACGATTTCGACGGAACTGTTGGAACCAACATTTCCGGTACATCTGACCTTGCTCCACTGGATCAGCAGGCAGCAATGCTCAACGAACTGTTCCCGGATGCAAAGAACGTCGGACTTGTTTACTGCTCCGCAGAAGCAAACTCCCAGTACCAGGTAGATACAGTAAAGGATGCCCTTGAAAAATTAGGATACACCTGCACTTACTACGCATTCTCAGATTCCAACGACCTTTCTTCCGTAGCTACTACAGCTGCTACAGAAAGCGATGTGATCTACGTACCAACAGATAACACAGTTGCTTCCAACACAGAGATCATCAACAACATCTGCCTTCCGGAGAAAGTTCCGGTAATCGCCGGTGAAGAAGGTATCTGCCAGGGATGCGGTGTTGCTACTCTTTCCATCAGCTACTATGACCTTGGTGTTGCTACAGGTAAAATGGCACTCAAAGTTCTCGTTGACGGAGAAGACATTTCCACAATGCCAATCGAATATGCTCCACAGTTCACCAAAGAATACAACCCGGAGATCTGTGACGAACTTGGAATCACAGTTCCGGATGACTATGTGGCAATCGGTGCTGACGATGCAGCAGACGAAGAAGAAACATCCGAGGATGCTGATGCAGAAGCAGCAGACGACACAGCAGAGGAAGATACTGCTGAAGAAGCTGAATAATTCTGACAATTAATCTAAAATCACAAATTCACACTGACAGCGGGAGAGGAATAACCTTTCTCGCTTTCTGTGTCATCAGGAGGAACTATAAAAATGAACATTATGAGCTTAATCAATGCACTTCCGGGTGCTTCTGCCCAGGGTCTGATATGGGGGATCATGGCAATCGGTGTCTATCTTACTTTCCGTATTCTGGACGTAGCCGACCTTACTGTTGATGGTACCATGTGTACCGGAGGTGCTGTCTGCGTTATGATGCTTATGAGCGGTCATAACATCTGGGTATCCATGCTTGCTGCAACCGGCGCAGGAATGCTTGCCGGTCTTGCAACAGGAATCTTCCACACTTTCATGGGAATCCCGGCGATCCTTGCCGGAATCCTGACACAGCTTGGTCTTTACTCTGCCAACCTCAAGATCATGGGCAAAGCAAACCAGGCAGTCAACGGAAACAAATACAACCTTCTTGTTTCCCTTCGAAATGTCAAAAATGTTCCATTTTATCAGAATACAATTCTGATCGTTGCAATCTTTATCGTTGTTCTGATCGCGATCCTGTACTGGTTCTTCGGTACTGAACTCGGATGTTCTCTCCGTGCTACCGGATGTAACCCGAATATGTCCCGTGCACAGGGTATCAACACAGATGTATGCAAGGTACTCGGACTTATGATCTCCAACGGACTGGTTGCTCTTTCCAGTGCACTTCTTGCACAGTATCAGGGATTCGCTGATGTCAACATGGGACGTGGCGCGATCGTTATCGGTCTTGCTGCTGTTATCATCGGCGAGGCGATCTTCGGAAAGATCTTCCGCAACTTTGCTCTTCGTCTTCTGAGCGTTGCATTTGGTTCTATCCTCTACTATCTGGTACTCCAGACTGTTATCTGGCTCGGAATCGATACAGACCTTCTGAAGATGCTGTCTGCACTTGTAGTAGCGATCTTCCTTGCTGTACCTTACTGGAAAGCAAAATATTTTTCAAAACCTACGAAACGTGGAGGTAACAACTGATGCTTGAGCTGAAAAACATTTACAAAACTTTTAATCCTGGAACTATCAATGAAAAAGTGGCTCTGAACGGTCTGAACCTCACTCTGAATGAAGGAGATTTTGTTACAGTTATCGGTGGAAATGGTGCCGGTAAATCTACCATGCTGAATGCAGTTGCGGGTACATGGATGGTCGATGAAGGACATATCATCATTGATGGTGTTGATGTTACGAAATTATCAGAACATAAGAGAGCAGCCTACCTGGGACGTGTTTTCCAGGACCCTATGACTGGTACTGCTGCTACAATGGGTATCGAAGAAAATCTTGCACTGGCGAAACGTCGTGGAAAACTTCGTCTGCTGAAACCCGGTATCACAAAGGCAGAACGTGCAGAATATAAAGAATTACTTAAAATCCTTGGTCTGGGACTTGAGGACCGTCTTACTTCCAAGGTCGGACTTCTTTCCGGTGGACAGAGACAGGCGCTGACACTGCTTATGGCTACGCTCCAGAAGCCGAAGCTGCTTCTGCTGGACGAACATACCGCAGCACTCGACCCAAAGACAGCGGCGAAGGTACTTGAGATCACAGAAATGATCGTAAACCGGGATCACTTGACTACAATGATGATCACTCATAATATGCAGGACGCGATCATCCATGGAAATCGTCTGATCATGATGATGGAAGGCAAGATCATCCTGGATATCCAGGGTGAAGAAAAAAAGAAACTGACCGTACGCGACCTCCTCGACCAATTCGAAAAAGCCAGCGGCCAGGAATTCAGTAATGACTCCGCTCTGCTGAGTTGATTTGGTGGGCTGTGTGGTTGTTAAAGGGACGCAGTCAAGAAATGGCATGGGAATTCAAACCGGCTTCGTCGTCCGGAAGTACTAAGGGATAACCTGTCTGCTAAGAGCATTCATAGAAACTGCAAACTCGCTTCGCTCAAACAGTGCAGTTTCTATGAATAACGCAGCCAGAACATCCCTAAGTGCTTCCATGGACTCCTGCAGAGTGTTTGCCTTCCCATGCCATTTTTGACTGCTGACTTTTCCCCCAGCCAAATGGTCAACTAGGTTCGCTCCGCCGCGCGTTCCGCGCGTGCAGCTACGCTCTTCAAATATTCAGCGGTACATAACGGCCTACGGCCGTTCGCGTACCGCGTCCCCCTTCATCCCCATTCCGGTATTATGGTGCGTCTTGAGGGGCGGAGCGGTCTTCCCCACACAACCACGCATATACCGTCTCCTACTTCGTTCCCTTCATAGAAAGACTGATTCTTTTTTTCTTGAGGTCTACGCCGATCACGCGCACATCCACAACATCTCCAACAGACACTGCCTCAAGCGGATGTTTGATATATTTCTCACTCATCTCAGAAATATGCACCAGTCCATCCTGATGCACTCCGATATCTACGAAAGCTCCAAAATCAATCACATTTCGCACTGTACCCTTAAGGATCATACCCTCTTTCAGATCCTTCATATCAAGTACATCCGTCCTCAGAACCGGTTTCGGCATCTCATCTCGTGGGTCTCTTGCCGGTTTTTCCAGCTCTTTAACGATGTCACGAAGTGTCGGCTCTCCTACGCCAAGCTCCTCTGCGAGCTTCTTGTAATTTTTGATCTGCTTTGAGATTCCGCTCAGCTTGCCAACCGTGATATCCTCCGGTGCATAGCCAAGTTTTTCCAGAAGCTTCTGCGCTGCCTCATAACTCTCCGGATGCACACTCGTTGCATCCAGTGGATTCTTACCGCCTGTGATACGCGCGAATCCTGCACACTGCTCAAACGCCTTCGGTCCGAGCTTCGCAACCTTGAGAAGCTCACGACGGCTCTCAAACCTGCCGTTCTCCTCACGATACGCAACGATATTTTTCGCGATCGCCTTGCTGATACCGGAAATATACTCCAGAAGCGATGCAGACGCCGTATTCAGATCCACACCAACCTTATTTACACAGTCCTCAACAACTCCACTCAGTGCCTCACCAAGCTTCTTCTGGTTCATATCATGCTGATACTGTCCGACACCGATCGACTGCGGTGTGATCTTAACGAGCTCTGCAAGCGGATCCTGAAGACGTCTTGCGATGGAAGCCGCACTTCTCTGTCCCACATCAAAATTCGGGAACTCCTCTGTTGCCAGCTTGCTCGCGGAATATACAGAAGCACCAGCCTCATTCGTGATCACATACTGAACTTTCTCCGGAATTTCCTTAAGCAGTTCCACAATGATCTGCTCAGACTCCCTGGACGCTGTTCCATTTCCAAGAGAAATAAGAGAAACATTGTATTTCCTGATCAGTTTCTTAAGTGTATCTTTTGCCGCCTGGATCTTCTTCTCATTAGTCGGTGCTGTCGGATAGATCACAGTCGTATCCAGCACTTTTCCGGTAGGATCTACGACTGCCAGCTTGCATCCTGTACGGAATGCCGGGTCCCAGCCGAGGACAACTTTGCCTACGATCGGAGGCTGCATCAGAAGCTGCTCAAGGTTTTTTCCAAAGACATGGATCGCACCGTCCTCAGCGTTTTCTGTCAGGCTGCTGCGGATCTCCCTCTCGATCGCCGGGGCGATCAGACGCTTGTAGCTGTCCTCCACTACTTCACGGAGAACCGGTGTTGTGATCGGATTATCCTTTGCCAGGACCTGCTTCTGCAGCCAGCCAAGAATTTCTTCCTCCGGTGCATTTACCTTGACTGTGAGGATTTTTTCCTTCTCACCACGGTTCAGGGCGAGCACACGATGTCCGGCAAGCTTCTTGATCGGCTCCTCAAATTCATAGTACATCTCATATACAGAAGACTCTTCCGGTTTCTTCGCTGCAGATGCAACAGAACCTTTTTTCATGGTAAGGTCACGGATATAGATTCGATAATCTGCCTCATCAGAAATCGTCTCTGCCAGAATATCCTTCGCTCCGTTCAGCGCGTCCTCTACGGTCTCTACACCTTTTTCCTCAGAAAGAAAAGCTTTAGCTTCCTCTTCCAGCGGTTTCTTTGTCATCTGAAGCATGATGATATTCGCCAGCGGCTCAAGTCCTTTTTCCTTCGCAATGATCGCTCTTGTACGTCTCTTCGGACGGTATGGACGATAAAGGTCCTCTACTACTACGAGGGTCTTGGCATCCAGAATCTGCTTCTTCAGCTCCGATGTCAGTTTGCCCTGCTCTTCAATGCTTGTAAGTACCTGATTTTTCTTATCTTCCAAATTTCTCAGGTAAAGAAGTCTTTCGTGCAGGGTACGGAGCTGCTCATCGTTCAGAGAGCCTGTCGCTTCTTTACGATAACGGGAAATAAACGGGATCGTACATCCCTCATCGATCAGCTTTACAGCAGCCTCTACCTGCCATTTCTGTACTTTAAGTTCGTCGGTTATCACCTGAATAATATCCATAAATAAAAATCTCCTTTTGTGCCCGTAAATAAATCTGCTTAATAACTATGCTTCTGCATTATAATCGTCTGATGCCGTATTTTTGTAAAAAGACTCTTCCTTCTTCTCCGGCTCATCAAACTCTCCCAGAATATCTCTGTAAAAAGCCGTTTCAGACGCTTCCATATACGGAAGTACCCACAGAAGCGGAATCCCCATGAATAGAAGCGACACGATCAGCAGCGGTGCAAAGCTTAGCTGCAGCATAAGATACTGCCAGATATGTCCCTTCATCAAACGCATGCTCTGTTTCAGGGACTCTACTCCTCCCATCTCCGGATTATCTGCCAGAAGATAAAAACTGAGCGCAAGCGGTACTGTGATAAGTACATTCAGTACTACACTCAGGATCATGATTCCCATGATCATCTGCATCCAGTTCATCTGCGCTTCGATCGTGCTTCCTGGATCGGTCAGATATACCGCAAAATAGATCGGAAGCTGTGAAACTGTGTTCAGAAGTGCCATTACAAATGCCGCGATCAGCACTCTGTCCGGCTGATTATGAAACATATACAGAAGATTTCCAAGGCTGAACTCCCTGCCTCTGCTCATATTCAACATCATATAGCTGTATCCTGTACCGAATACCATCGCGATCAGCGACACAACAAATACAAAAATCTGCCCGGCTGCGATCTCCAGCATAGAATTTCCCGGAAAAAGCTCCAGCGAAAGGACATTTCCCAGAAAGTTCACCGCCATATAAGCCAGCATTCCCGCGATCGCGATGATCCAGTTTCCTCTGAGAGCTGCCTTGGCACTTGTTTTCCAGTATTTTCGGTTTCTTTTCATTTTTGACTCCTGTTTTCTGTAAACAACGAAGGAATTCCACCCCTGAAACCACAGAGATGAAATTCCTTCCATTTTATTTAATCTGCCAGGTTAAATGCGTCATGTACTGCGTTCATCGCTCTTACACCGTCTTTTTCGTTGATAAGAACTGTCACGCGGATCTCTGATGTGGAGATCATGTTAATGTTGACGCCCTCATTATAAAGACTCTCAAACATCTTTGCCGCAACACCAGGATTACTCATCATTCCGGCTCCGACAATAGAAAGTTTGGCAATATTTCTCTCAGAATGAAGTTCCTGGTATCCAAGTCTTGCTTTGTTTTCATCAAGGACTGCCATTGCATCATCCAGATCCTTGTCATCTACGGTGAAGGAAATATCCTTGGTTCCCGCACGTCCGATAGACTGAAGGATCACATCTACGTTGATGTTTTTCTTTGCCAGTACATCAAATAATCTGAACGCCACGCCCGGGGTATCCTTCAGACCGATCACGGCGATTCTTACTGCATCTGTATCAAGCGCAACTCCGCTGATCAGCATTCTTTCCACTGTTACTTCCTCCTTTACAACAGTTCCTTCGCTTGTATTCAAACTGGAACGTACCACGAGCGGTACGCCGTATTTCTTTGCCATTTCCACAGAACGATTGTGGAGCACTCCGGCACCAAGTGTTGCCAGATCCAGCATCTCATCATAAGTGATCTCCTTGAGCTTGCGGGCTGTCGGAACTTTACGCGGATCTGCTGTATATACGCCGTCTACGTCAGTGTAGATCTCGCAGGCATCTGCATGAAGTGCCGCTGCCAGAGCAACTGCTGTCGTATCGGAGCCGCCTCTTCCAAGCGTTGTATAATCATCGTATTTATTGACTCCCTGGAAACCTGTCACAACAACGATCTTGTGGTTTTCCAGTTCTCTCTTGATTCTTTCGGTATCAATCCTCTTGAGTCTTGCATTTCCGTGAACGCTTGTAGTATGCATTGCGACCTGGAATGCGTTCAGAGAAACAGACGGAACGCCCAGTTTATCGAATGCCATGGACATCAGTGCCACGGACATCTGCTCTCCGATCGTAAAAAGCATATCCATCTCACGCTTCGGCGGTTTCTCATTGATATCCTTTGCCATAGTGATGAGTTCATCTGTGTATTTACCCATTGCAGAAAGAACTACCACCACATCATTGCCTTTTTTGTATTCTTCTATGCATCTTCCGGCGACATTAAAGATACGCTCTTTGTTTGCAACTGAAGTGCCGCCGAATTTTTTTACTATTAACATAGTTTCTCCCCCGAAAAAAATGTCAGTCTTTGACACGGATCATAGTGACCACACTGCCATTTAATTTCTGAACTTTTTCTTTATATTCTCCCTGTTTCATCTTGGTGGTGATAAATCCAAATTCACCCGGGAGGTTCTTGAGATTTACGATCTCAACGTCGTCAAAAACAGCTTCTACCTGGTCTACGGTTGTGCCTTCGACTCTTACAAAAAATCTTCCCTCAACTTCATCCATCGGAATCAGTTCAAGCGGTTTGCTGGACCAGTTTGTCATAATGTTCTTGTGGAGGTGCTTTGCTTCGTCTACTACGTCAGCAACTACTGCGCTTGCTGTCGGAAGTTTGCCTGCGCCGCTTCCATAGAACATCGCATCACCAAGGACATTGCCATGGACAAATACTGCATTGAATACGTCATTTACGCTGTAAAGCGGGCTGCTCTTACCTACCAGGAACGGTGCTACCATTGCGTAGAAAGAATCGTCTCCGATCTTGCGGCTGGTACCGAGAAGTTTGATCGTCATGTCAAGTTCTTCTGCGTACTGCATATCCTCTGGTGTGATCTTGGTGATTCCTTCGGTATAAATATCCTCGTAATTCAGGAATTTACCGTATGCCAGAGAAGAAAGGATCGCGATCTTACGGCATGCATCATATCCCTCTACATCGGCTGTCGGGTCTGCCTCGGCGTATCCCTTTGCCTGAGCTTCCTTGAGAACTGTATCAAATTCGCAGCCTTCTGTGCTCATCTTGTACATCATGTAGTTGGTGGTTCCGTTGAGGATACCTGTGATCTCATCGATCTCATCTGCTGTCAGAGAAGAGTTCAGTGCACGGATGATCGGGATTCCACCACCGCAGCTTGCTTCAAACAGGAAGTTGATGTTTTTCTCGCGTGCGATCTCCATAAGTTCCGGGCCGTGTTTGGCTACCAGGGCTTTGTTGGAGGTGCAGACGCTTTTGCCGGATTCGAGGGCACGTTTTACAAAGGTGTATGCCGGCTCGATTCCTCCCATAACTTCTACTACGATGTCTACCTCCGGATCGTTTGCGATCACGTCATAGTCGTGAACAAGGACTTTCTCTACCGGATCTCCCGGGAAATCTCTCAGATCCAGTACATATTTGATGTTGATCTCTGCGCCGGCTCTCTTATTGATGCTGTTATGGTTGGTGTTGATAACCTCTACCACACCGCTTCCTACTGTACCGTATCCTAATACTGCAATATTTACCATAGCTTGGTTTCCTCCTGCGTTCTTTCTTATAGTTATTCTCTTCCGAGGATCTTCAGATAATGGATTCCATCTCTCTGTTCGATCTCATCCACCATAGCCTCTGCGTCTCCCTCACCCGGCAGGATATCCACGCTGAGTGTGAGGGTTGCCACTCCATTGATCGGAATACTCTGATGGATCGTCAGGATATTTCCATGGAAACGTGCAATGGTCTGAAGCACAACAGACAAGATTCCCGGTTCATCATCCATCTGAATGATGAAAGTGATCGTCTTTCCTCTGGCTTCTTCGTGAAAAGGAAAAATATCATCCTTATATTTATAAAAGGAGCTTCTGCTGATACCGGTCTGCTCTGCTGCTTCCTGCACAGTGCTCACTTTCTCTGAATCGAGTAATTTCTTTGCCTGTACCACTTTCAACAAAACTTCCGGAACCGCTCGCTCCCTGACTACAAAATACTTCTTTTTTTCTGTTGTTTTTCCCATTATGACCTTCCTGTCTCTGCTGACTTTATCGTTACTGTTCACAGCAACTCTTTATCCATTTGATGAAACACATATCCCTCTCAGGAGATGTCCGTTTTCAAAAGACAACTGTTTTTCTATGAGGGATATGTTATCACACCTCTGCAAAGTCTGCAAGGCTTTTTTGCCTTATGATTCAGCCGGTTTCTTGGCTAATGCGATCCATTTCAGGTAGGCGTTGATGAACGGATCGATGTCTCCGTCAAGAACTGCGTCTACATTTCCGGTTTCTTCGCTTGTTCTGTGATCCTTGACCATGGTGTATGGCTGCATAACATAGGATCTGATCTGATTTCCCCAGCCGATATCGGTTACTTCACCACGGATACCGGAAAGTTTCGCTTCTGCTTCCTGCTGCTTGAGGAGGAAAAGTTTGGCTTTCAGCATCTGCATGGCTTTGTCCTTGTTCATGTGCTGAGAACGTTCATTCTGACACTGTACTACGATTCCTGTCGGGAAATGTGTAATACGGATCGCGGATGATGTCTTGTTGATATGCTGTCCACCGGCACCGCTGCTTCGGTAGGTATCGATACGGATGTCGTCATCGTTGATCTCTACATCCAGGTCTTTCTTGATATCCGGCATAACATCGCAGGATACGAAGGAAGTCTGGCGTTTGCCTGCTGCATTGAACGGAGAAATACGGACAAGACGGTGTACACCTTTCTCGGATTTGAGATAGCCGTAAGCATTCTCTCCGTTGACCTGGAAGGTTACGGATTTGACACCGGCTTCATCGCCGTCGAGGTAATCAAGCACTTCCATACTGAATCCCTTGCGGTCTACCCAGCGGCTGTACATACGATAAAGCATTCCACACCAGTCACAGGCTTCTGTTCCACCTGCTCCGGCATTGAGCTTGATGATCGCATTTTCGCTGTCATATTCTCCTGACAGTAATGTTTTAACACGGATGCTGTCGAAATCCTTCTGGAATTCGTCGAGCATCTCCTGAATCTCCGGAATGATCTCCGGATCATTTTCTTCATAGCCCATCTCGATCATGGTTTCCATATCTTCCAACTGGGTCTCCAGATTGTGGTATGTCTCCATGTCGTCCTTCATGCTCTTGAGCTCTTTCATCTTCTGCTGTGAAACCTCTGCATCATCCCAGAAGTCCGGTGCTTCCATTTCACGCTCTAATTCTTCAACCCTCTGCTCTTTGTTAGCGAGGTCAAAGTGAATCCCTCACTTCCACTAATGGTTCTGTGTATGTTGCAAGAATACTCTTGAACTGATCTAATTCAACCACAGCTTCACCTTCTTTCTATATATTCATATACTGTAATACCATACCATAGATTGGGTGAAACTGCAAGATTTGCAGTGTGAAAAGCCACGAATCCATTTTTTATTTTTGTATTTTTAACTCATCATTTTTATTTACATTGTATATAATATTACATACAATATAAGTATCAAAATTTGTATAAAGGAGGGAATTTCAATGGCTCAGACAAATATAAATATCCGTATGGATGCAGAACTTAAGAAACAGTTTGAAGCCTTTTGTTCTGACATTGGCATGAGTATGACAACAGCATTCTGTGTCTTCGCCAAAAAAGCAGTTCGTGAACGCAGAATCCCATTCGAGATCACCGCTGACAGCGATCCATTCTACAGTCCTGCAAATATTGCACGACTTAAGAAGTCAATAGAGCAACTTGAAACCACCGGCGGTACGATACATGAGGTAAATATGGATGATAAAAGCATGATCTGATGAAGCATGGCAGGATTTTGAATAAATAATCTAATTTTGATTGCTCAGTGTGGTTCGCATTATAGAGATAAATAAAGCAAGTCCCCATCATACATGAAACTTTCCAATGTTTATATGCATGATGGGGATTTATATGTACTATAATTCTATTCTCTCCAGATCCTCCGGGACGAAAAGATTTCCGTGGAAGTATTTCTTTCCTTCTTCTGTGTAGAGTTCTTTGCGGCGGGCGATGTTCTTGTCCTCGGTGTGGTAGAGAATCAGATTCTGTACGCCGAGCTGCTCTGCCAGTTCGCTGGCGTCTTTGGCTGTGGAGTGATGTTTCTCGTATGGGTGGAATCTGTCTGCCTGGTCGAAGAGACAGAATGCTTCGTGAAGGAGCCATTTGCTGTTTTCGGCGTATTTTTTCTCGCATTCGTTGTATGGTTCGTCACCACAGCAGGTGAATTTCTCGCCATTGCCCATATCCATGCAGAAGCCAAACTGTTTCGCTTTGGTGGACTGGATGTCGAAGAATGTCGTCTTATGTCCCATGATGGTTCTTTCTTCTCCGTCTTCTACGACTACCAGATGCAGGCGGTCTCCGATGTAGCAGGTCTGTTTCTTAGGATAAAGCATCTCTGCCATTTCCTTGAGGATGCGGATGACCTCTTCGTGTCCGTAAATTGTTGCCTCACCTTCGTACTGTCCCTGTTTCATATGCTGGCAGATCATACGGATCATCCAGACAACACCCATGATGTGATCTACGTGTTTGTGTGTCACGAAGATCTCGCGCATATCCATCCAGTCAAATCCGGCATGTTTAAGCTGTGCAAGCAGTGTATTTCCACCACCGCCGTCAACCAGCAGATGCTTATCCCCATCTCTCAGCACAAAACATGTATTGTAACACTCAGTTACCATTGCATTTCCTGTTCCCAGCATTGTAATATCCATAAAAGCGTGAACCTCTCTTTCGTATCGGTTGTAACTGTTCAGTACCCTCACAGTTACGAGTCAAAATGCGTGCAAAACGGACATTCGCATTCCGCCTTGCTACATGCTCATGAACGCAATTGCTTCGCAGATTACGTTCAAATCACCTTCGGTGATAGCATTTTGCTTTGTATGTCTCGGGATTTCGACAAAAATATGTCGAAACACCTCGCGGGATACTACCTACTGAATAGTTACGTATTTTCCATATTTTTCTGATATATTTTATCATAAGTGCAAAAGAAAGGAAACAGCGTTTGCTGTCTCCTTCATTGAATCAATTATAAATTTTTCTTATTTATATCATTAACAATTTTCTATTATTCCCCATCAAAGCAATATGGCACTTAAGCATCGAAAAGTAGTTTTAACAGTTCTTAATTATGCACTAATTACATAGATTAAGACATTGAAGCAGAATTTTCTTTTAGAAATTGTATCTTATGAGAAAAAGCTCTCCGCCACGCTCATATCCGCAACGTATCCCACACTTCCGGTCATGTAGATGGTGCCGTCTTTGTGGATGTCAATCTGGATCATGCCGCCTGGCTGGTTGATGTTGATGCGGTTTTCGGTGAAACCGAGTTTGTATGCAGCCATTGCTGCGGCGCAGCTTCCTGTACCGGAAGCTTTGGTGTAGCCGGAGCCGCGTTCCCAGATCTCGATGTCGAGATTGCCGGTGTCAATCTTACGGCAGATCTGGAGGTTCATCCTCTCCGGAAATTCATCGGCGTTTTCCACATATGGTCCAAGTTCTCTGGCTGCCTTTTCACTTACCTCATCCATAAAAATGATACAATGTGGATTACCGATCGTCAGACAGGTTGCCTTGTAATCTTTGTTGTTGAAGGTAAAGTCCTCATTGATAACCTCACGCACCTCGCCAGTCACTGGAATCTCTCTGGAAAGGAAGGATGCCTTTCCCATGTTTACACGAAATTCTGTGGCACGGCTGTTCAGGCACTCCACTTCAATAGAACCGGACAAAGTTTCGATCTCAAATTTTTTCTCTTTGACATATTCATGGTCAAGAAGGTATTTTGCAAAAATACAGACACCATTTCCGCTGATCGCCGCTTCGCTTCCGTCAGAGTTGTAGATATGCACGCCCATTTTTCCATTGATGTCCACCGGTCCGTACAGAACGCCGTCTGCACCGAGTCCAAAACCTCTCTGACACATCAGAGCAATCTTTTTGCCCTGAAGCTGTACACGGTTCTTGTTCGGATCCAGTACCAGATAATCATTTCCAAGTCCCTGATATTTTATCATTGTAATGCAGTCTGTCATTGCTATGCCCTCCCGCTTGATTTGCTTATATTATGGATTTATCGTTACCCGCAATTCATTTAACCATTCGATAGTTCCAGTATATAAGCTATTTTTTACAATGTATATAGAATAAACTGCTCTATACCTTGCAAAAAATGCGGTCATGCTATTGTTTGACCCGTTCACAGCCTCCTGATCATGCCCATTTAATTGTTCCATAACTGGATTTCATTGTATACACCCTATCACATCTCAGGCGAAATGGATACTGTTTTCTCGTGACCAGGCATAAATTCTTGTTTGTGTGTACCCGCTGCATACTACAGTCAAGCATTTTCCATGCATTTCCATATTTTACCTCGCACCATCCATGTGGAGACAACGCGGCATATGGTTCTCTTGCAGCAACTGCACCACACGCCACACGCGCATCATAGCCCAGAACTCTTGCAATATATGCCATTGTAGAGGCATAATAATAGCAGTCACCTCTTCTGTAAGTAAACATGTAACCTGCACAGGAAGCAATCTGATTTGCCCGTGGTGCGTGATCTGTCATATTATAATAAGGATAATTAAGCAGTGTACAGAAACAGGTTCTAAGACGTTTAGAAGGCAGATCTGTTGCCTTTGAGTATCTCATGACAAAAGCAACTGCCTGACGGATTTCTTTCGTTGTAACCCTTACACCCGTTTTGTCCACATAAAAGTATCCAGTCGTTTTTGAGCCGACAATGTGATTCGTGATAAGCCTGCTGTTTCGGTCAAAATAATAATATTTATTCGAAATTTTCTTCCATCCCTTTGCTCTTATTCCTTTTACAGAATAATACTTTCCATTATTCTGGCTGAACCATCCGGTATACACTTTATTATTCTGATATACTTTGCCTTGTCGAATCGTAATCCCGGATGCGGCAGATACATTTATACCTCCTGCCATAAGTGCCAGTGCTATTATCAATACAGCTATTACATTTTTCCATGCTTTCTCCTTCATTGTTCTCTCCCTGTGTAAAATGATATTTTTTATTATACACCACTTCTTTTCCAGTGAATACTTCTTTATAATAGAAAGCAAACAAATCAGGAGGGCTTCCCATGGACTATTCGCAGTATTCCCTTGCAAAAACCGGCTATCTCAAGGAGGATTTCCGGCTGTTTCATATCAATGACCGTACAGACCGGGAGTTTGAGTGGCATTATCATGATTTTCACAAGATCATCGTCTTTGTCTCTGGCAAAGTTACTTATCATATAGAGGGAAAAGCTTACCACCTCAAACCTCAGGACATTCTTCTGGTCAGCCAGGGTGCGATCCACAAGCCGGAGATCGACCCGGCGGTGCCATATGAACGCTATATTTTCTGGCTTCGTGAAGATCTGTCACGTCCAGAGCTCAACACCTGTTTCCAGAAAGCCAACGACCGCAGCTTCAACCTTGTCCGTCTGGATTCTGCCCTCCAGGAACGCCTCAAAGACCTGCTGCCCGAGATCGAGCAGTCCCTGCGTGGTGACCAGTTTGGGGATAATTTCTTAAGTGAGGCACTTTTTACACAGTTTATGGTCTACATCAACCGGATTTTCCTCAAAAGCAGTACTGCTCCAGACCGGAAATCCTACTCTTCGGACTCCCAGGTGGAGCAGCTTCTGAAATATATTAATCGAAATCTGGCAGAAGACCTCTCGATCGACAGTCTCGCCGGGAAGTTTTTCTTCAGCAAATATCATATGATGCGGAAATTCAAAGAAGAAACAGGCTACACGATCCACAACTACATCGTCAGCAAACGCCTGCTTCACGCCCGCTCTCTGATCTCCCAGGGAATGCCCATAATGAAAGCCGCCCAGATGAGCGGCTTTCGGGATTACACTACGTTTGTCCGTGCTTACAAAAAGCAGTTCGGAACAGTGCCAACACAGCGATGATCATTTTTCTTTTTCATAGAGGAATTCTTCTGGCAGGCTTACGTGGAAGTCTTTTGCCAGAGCACGGAAGTTATCCGGTGTGATAGTCTGGAGCTTGTTTGGTGACATGGAGAGGATCTTGACCAGGATCTCTGCAGATTTCTCTACTGTGTGGAGCAGACCGAATGTCAGGTCAAAATCTTCTCCGGAACAGAACATTCCGTGATGTGCCCAGATGACAACATCGTATTTTTTCATCAGTTCTGCTGTTTTGATAGCAATTTCTCTTCCGCCCGGAACCATCCAGCCGATCACTCCGACACCATCAGGGAACACAACCGGACACTCTGTTGCGGATTCCCACAGTTCTCTTGTGAATACCTTGTCTTCCAGTGGAAGTACGAAAGTCAGCGCGATCGTATTTGTGGTATGTGCATGGTAGATAACACGATGTCTTCCGTTTGTCAGTTTCTTCTTCACTTCATGGTTCATCAGATGAGTCGGAAGCTCACTGGTCGGTCTGCCGCCCTCGACAAGTCCCCAGCGGATCCTGTACTTCGTTCCTGTCTCATCCAGCTCGATGATCGCAAGACATACTTCCGGGTCCACGATGATGTTTCGGAAATATTTACCACTTCCTGTCACAAGGAAAAACTCTCCTGCCAGACCCGGAACTTCCACTCCGATCTCTTCCCATTCTCCCGGTGCATTCAGTCGCGGTTTGATCATCTCTACTTCTTCCGGTTTCAGACGATAGCTTAAGTTTCCACCGTTTCTCTCATGCCATCCCTGCTGATAACCGTCATCTGCCATTTTGATAAAGCCTTTTACGAATTTAGATTCAAGAATTTTCATTTTAATACTCTCCTGTCTGTTTTTGTTGTTTTTGTAATTTTGTGGTTTTGTGTCTGTTTTATTTTAACTTTATGTGGTTTCTTTTTGTTTATGTCTGCATTATATATTGTTTTATGTGGTTTGTAAAGAGGTTTTTTCAAAAAATAGTCACAAATCACATGTGGTTTTCACAGTTCTTTCTGCAATACTACACAAAACCACAAAAACAAAGCACCAAATTCATCAAGAAACATCACTTCAAAAGAAATGTTTCTTGATAGATTCAGTGCTTTTGTTTACAAGCATTTTATAACGTCAGGATCCTGTTTTTTGGTTTATTTCTGCGCCCATGGCTGTGTCTGAGTCTCTACTACAGTCACCGGATGTTCCAGAGCTTCATCCATCTTGAGGCAGATATACATATCCTGCAGTGCATCTGCCATTCCATAAAATTCTTCACCGCCGTTGATATACTCATGCATTTTTACCATACAGGAAGCAACTGCGATCTCGTCATCGTTGAATCTCGCATTGATAAACGGTGTACGGAACAAAAATTCCTCGCCCAGCATAACCGCATAATGTGACCATTCCTGATTTCCATATACGCCAAGATCAATCCTCCGAAGATCCTGTGTGACCGGAATATTCTGCGCATTCAGATAGCGAATAGTAAGATCATCGATCTCACCTCGTGTTCCCTGCACGGTAAGCTGTCTGGTGCGGATAAAAGAGTGATACTGCGCCGGGTCAGAAAAGTCGAAATATGCCACTTTGCCATTGTCGAATTCCATCGTCAGACGATCTCTGGAGCATTTGACAACCTCTCCATCAAAAACCATGCCCTCTCTTCCATATGTTTCCGTCACATCAAACCAGTAACGTTTTCCGTAAATCCTGCAGTTCTCAAATCCTGTTCTAAGGAACTGCCGGATGATACTCGCACCGTGATAACCGTGGAGTGAAGAAATATTGATATTTTCTACCTCACCAAGCTTTCCATCACAGATTGCCTTGTACCAGGATGCATAGAGCGGCTGCAGGAAATACTGTTCTGCCACCTGCACTTTTGGCTGATATTTCTGATAAGCATCCCAGAGCTGATGCAGTGCTTCCACGTCTTCTCCCGGAGGTGTTTCCGTCAGCACCGGGATCCCTCTCTCAAATAAAGTGATCAGATTTTCTGTGACGATTCCTCTTTTGATTGCCATTACGACAAACTCCGGCTCTTTTTCCACAAGTTCATCCAGTGTATTGACTACTTTTACACTGAATTTTGCAGAAAAAGCCTCACCTTTTTCTTTACTTCTTATCATCACTGCTGCCAGATCAAACATTTCCGGCAGGGCTTTGGCAATGCGAATATAAAATTCTGCTCTCCAGCCGGAACCGATCAGTCCAAAACGAATTTTACTCACGTTTCTGTCCTCCCAAGATCATTTATGTCAACTAATTTTCATCACGGTACAGCGTATCCTCTGGATGCTTCCAGAATCTGATACCACTCATCATAAGAAAGTTCCAGTTCTGTCGCATCCACGGCTTTCTGGATTCTGTCTGCATTCATAGTTCCTGTGATCGCCGCAATTCTTACCGGATGAACAAACAGCCATGCGTAGATCACTGCGTCGATCGTAGTCTTATGCTCTTCTGCGATTGCCATAAGTACAGTACGCAGACGTACAAATTTTTCATCGGTACTCTTAAATACATCACCACCTCCAAGCGGAGACCATGCCATCAGAGGGATTCTTCTTGTAAATGCATCGTCAACTACTCCATTAAAGAAGTTCTCAGTGTTTTTGACAGAAAGCTCCATCTGGTTCGTCACAAGCGGAATGTTCAGATAACTCTGAAGCATCGTCATCTGGGACGGCAAAAAGTTTGAAACACCAACATTCAGGGCTTTTCCCTGCTTTACAACAGTTTCCAATGCATCTGCAGTTTCTGCCGGATCAGCCAGCGGGTCAGGTCTGTGGATCAGTAGAAGATCTACATGATCTGTTCCCAGTTTTTCCAGAGATTCATCCATTTCTTTCAGAATCTCTTCTTTTGTACTTTTATAGTAAATGGTCTTGTTTCCATAATGTCCCGGGCATACGATACCAGCTTTTGTGATAAGCTGCATCTTGTCCCTCAGTTCCGGACGTTTCCGAAGTACCGCATCTCCAAAGATTTTTTCACAGGTATAGCCGCCGTATACCGGTGCATGGTCAATGGAGGTCACTCCCATATCCAGACATTTTTCTACAAGATCCAAAAGTTCATTTTCGGTAAGATTGGAATCTGCGATTCTCATGCATCCCATAACTACCTGAGATAATTCCAGATTTTCTGATAATTTGATTTTTTTCATAATGCTCACTCCTGATGTTTATTATTTGTAACTGTTCAGTACCCTCACAGCTACTATTATTCTTTTACACCGCCGGTGGTCAGACCTGCGATGATCTTTTTCTGGAAAATAAGTACCAGAATGATAAGCGGAACGGTTACTACAACAGTCGCTGCCGCAATGTCGCCCCACGGAAGCTCGTAATTGCTCGGGAAAAGTGCAATACCTACCGGTACTGTCCTCATATTGTCATTTGTCATAAAAGTCAGTGCATACAGATACTCATTCCATGCATTGATAAAGACGATCAGTGCCACAGAAAAAGTTGCCGGTTTGATCAGAGGAAGCATGATCGTGAAGAAAATCTTACCTCTGGAACAGCCATCGATCGCTGCAGCCTCCTCAAATCCCTTCGGAAGCTGTGCAAAAAAGTTCGTCAGAAGCCAGATCGACAGGGGCAGGGCAAAGGTGATGTACGGAATGATCAGACCTGCATATGTATTGAGAAGCTTCAGGTTTTTCAGAAGAAGATAGATCGGGCTTAAGGTTGCGATCGTCGGGAACATGGAAATACTTAAGATCGCCATGAGCATGATCTTTTTACCTTTAAAGCGAAGTCTCGCAAGTGCATATGCTGCGGAAGCACCGATTAGAATGCTGAGTACCGTTGTGGAAAGTGCCACGATAAAACTGTTCAGCAGATATCTTCCAAATGGATGTTTCGTAAATACATTTTTGTAAAAGTCCCAGTGGACCTTGCTCGGGATCCACTTCGCCGGAATTGCTGAGATCTCCGACAGAGGTTTGATCGAAGTCATAAACTGCCAGAAGAAAGGAAGGACAATGATTCCGACAAAAACGATCACAAACACTGCGAATAAGATTTTTCCTGCTATGCTCTTTGATTTCTGCACAATGTCCACCTCCTACATCTCTGTCAGACGGTTTCCCATAAATTTCATATAGATCACGCTGATCAGGAATACAACTACAAAGATCAGCACTGCCAGGGAAGAACCATATCCAAAATCAAGGAATTTCATCAGGTTATTGTATGCGTACACAGACACACTCTCCGTTCCGTTCGCGCCTCCTGTCATAACGGAGATCAGGTCAAATACCCGGAAAGCATCCAGGGTACGGAACAGCATTGCCACGAGGACAGTCGTTTTGACGTTTGGAAGCGTGACATAAATGAAACGCTGAATTACATTTGCACCGTCAATCTTTGCCGCTTCATAGAGATCATCCGGAACCATCTGCAGCCCTGCAAGGATCAGAAGTGCCATATACGGCGCTGTTTTCCAGATATCCGTGATGACCAGCGCCATAAAGGAACCACTTGAAGTACTGAGCCATGCTTTGTAACCATCGATCACCCCAAGGCGGCACAATACATCATTAAAAAGTCCATACTGATCGTTGTAGATAAATTTCCACATCATTGCAGAAACAGAGGTCGGAATCGCCCACGGAATCAGGATTGCTGCCCGGACGAAGCCTTTTGCCTTGAATCCCTGATTCATGATCATCGCAGAAATAAAGCCGAGAATCGTCTCAAAAAATACTGTCACAACAGTAAATTTCAGTGTAAATACAAGTGCCGTCAATGCTCTGGAATCCTGAAAAATCTTTATATAATTTCCCAGTCCGACGAACGGATACCCGCTCGTCGGATCAGTCAGGACCATCTCATGGAGACTCAGCCAGAATGTACGAAGTATCGGATAAACCGCCACGATCGTCAGAACAATAAGAGCCGGTGTCATCATAATCCATGCATCCCTGGATTCTGTTTTTTCCAGTGAACCACGTCCCTTTTTCATTGTGCTCATTCCTCTCCCTTAAAATTTTATTATTTTGTAAGCTCTTCCAGTTCGCTCTGGAGTGTATCAAGTGCATCTTTGACTTCCATCTCGCCGGTGAGTGCCTGGTGTACATTTCTCTGGATCGCATCGGAAACTTTTGCATATTTTGGTGTCTGCGGTCTGGATTTTCCTGTTGCGATGATGTCTGCAAAATCAGAGTAGAATGGGATTGCTTCCAGGATATCAGCATCTTCATAAACAGATTTTACAACTGGCGGCTGAGAAGAGATCAGAGTCATTTCTTTCTGTGTATCTGCACTTGCCATGTAGGAAATGAAATCAGCTGCTGCCTCTTTGTGTGCATCGTCAACGTTGTTGTTGATCACAAGATCAAGTCCACCGAGACAGGTGTGAGAATCTTCACCACTTGGTCCGACCGGAAGTGTAGTTGCGCCAATTTTTCCTGTCACCTTGGAACCTTCATCCTGTCCGCTTGACCAGAATCCTGACCAGTCACGTATGAAGAGGCATTTGCCTTCTTTGAATACCTGCTCACTCTCTGTTTCGGAATAAGTTGTGATTCCTTCCGGTGCATAATCATCAACAAGTTTCTTCATGATCTCTGTTGCTTCTACATTATTGTCGGAGTTTGCAACAGGAGTTCCGTTCTCGTCCAGAATATCTCCGCCATTGCCCCATACATATTCCACCCAGTTGCATACAAGAGATTCGGACTGTGCTGCCTGGAAATCAGCTCCATATTCCACGCCATCTACACCTTTTGCCTTGTCTGCCAGCTCCATCCAGCCTTCCCAGGTATCCGGAGCTTCTGCACCCAGATCTTCAAGGACATCCGTACGATAGAAAAGGACACTTGAGTTTGTGAACCATGGCATTGCTACAAGTTTGCCATCAATCGTTGCACCTTCTACCGGACCTGTGAGCATTCCCTCTGTCAGAGAAGGATCTACCAGATCAGAGAGATCTGCCAGCCATCCTGCAGAACCAAACTCGCTGATATAAGTTACATCAAGTCCCATTACATCTACACTGGTATCTCCGGAAGCAAGCTTGTTTACAAAATCATCGTGAACTGTGTTTGCATCCTGCGGGAGAATGACAGTCTGTACTTCCACTTTGTCCTGGCTTTCGTTGTAGGCATCTACCATCTTCTGGGTTGCCTCGCCAACGCCCTGGTCAAAGGAAAATGAAATCGTTACCTTATCGTCTGCCTTTACTGCCAATGGTGCCGCAAAGATAGATGCGGTCATTGCTCCTGCTGACATAAGTGCTGCTGCTTTTTTCCACTGTTTTGTTTTCATGTTGTTTCCTCCTTCATGAATGAAAATATATATTGTGTTTTTTATAGATCTCTTAATTTAAGAATGTCTCTGAACTGTCGGAATGATATTTATACTTTTAGGAAAACGTTTACATTTAGTTGTAAAAAAATAATGTTTCATCGTTTTTCCGTTTGTTATAATCACTAATATTTGTGATTTTCTTTTGTATAATCTGCATAATCTTTAGGGAAATCGCTTTCCTATTCGTTCAAAAGTAAGAGCTGCTCCTATACAGCTCTTCTTTCCTGTATTCAGTTCAGATTCTTTGTCGTGCTCCTTCGGATAATCTTGTGGGGCACATACTCCTTCATTGGTGCTTCTGTGCTGCCATCCATCAGTTCCCTGAGCATCTCCGCCGCCTTGACTCCCTCATCATAGTAAGAGATCCGCACGGTTGACAGCTCCGGCTTGATGTAAGTTGCAAATTCAGAATCATCAAATCCCATGATGGAAATATCATCTGGAATCTTCACTCTCATGTTGTCAAGATACTGGATTGCTCCTACTGCGATCACATCACTTCCGGTGACTACTGCCGTCGGGAGCTTACTGTTCTCCTCATAGAGCTTCTTCATTCCCTGATATCCCGCTTCAAAAGAAAAATCTCCCTGGGCAATGTAGGAATCCTTCACTTCTATTCCTGCTTCTTCCAGTGCTTTCTTATAGCCAATGACACGCTTCTTGCCAGATGAAAAGTCATTCTTCGGTCCGCCGAGATAGGCGATCCGCTCATGGCCATTGTCCAGAAGGAACTTCACCGCATCGTACATCGCCTCCACATTATTGTGGATCACAGTGTGCACTGCTTCCTCATCCTCCGAAGCTTCCTGTGTCACCAGGACTACCGGATAATTTCTCTTGCGCATGCGCTCTACCAGAGTGTGGTTTACATCAACTCCGGCAAAAAGCAGGCCTTCGATCTGCTTCTCCTCCAGAATTCCCAGTAATTTCAGTTCTTTCTCAAGTTCACCCTGTGATTCACAGAGGACAACAGTATAGCCTTCCTGTGCAAAAACACTGTTGATTCCCTTGGTGAGTTTACCAAAAACTGCATTGGAAATGTCCGGTACGATAATACCGATCGTATTGGTCTTCTTTGTGATCAATCCCTGTGCAAGGCTGTTGGGCTTGAAATGATTCTTCTCGATCACTTCGTAGACTCTGTCACGGAGTTCTGCACTTACCGGCTTCGTCTTATTGATCACCCTGGATACAGTCGCAATCGATACACCGGCTTCCCGGGCAATATCTTCTATCGTAACTGCCATTCTGATTCTCCTTGCTGGTTTGTTAGGAAAAGGTTTTCCTTACATGTGTCATAGTAGCACTCTCTTAAGTGAACGTCAATTGCTTTTTGGAAAAAAACACAACTTTGTATAGATTATATAAGTTATTCTTTTGGTTTTTGTGAATTGTGCATACATAAACTTCTCATTGAATCCCCTTTATCGCTATGTTAAAATGACATTGTATAAAGTTATCACATCAAGGAGGACTCACCATGGAATTTCAGAAATTAATAGAAACCAGAAGAACTGTCCGCAAATATGCGGCTGACAGTAAAGTGACCAGAGAACAGATGGAAGCTCTGATCCGTGCCGCGCAGGAGGCTCCGTCCTGGAAAAACTCTCAGACAGGACGTTACTACTGTGTTCTTTCCAGAGAAATAGTCGACAAGATCCGTGCAACCTGCCTTCCGGGTGCGGGAAATGCGGGTAAATCCGAGAATGCTGCGCTGATCGTAACAACCTTCGTACATGACCGCGCCGGTTTCCAGAAAGATGGTACCGCCGACAATGAACTTGGAAACGGATGGGGATGCTATGATCTTGGTCTGCAGAATGAAAACTTGATCCTCAAAGCGGAAGATCTGGGACTTTCTACTCTGATCATGGGACTCCGTGAATCTGATAAACTCCGCGAACTCCTTGATATTCCAGAGATAGAAACTGTTGTGTCTGTTATTGCAGTCGGTAAGGCAGATGAATCTCCGGCACGTCCGCCGCGCAAAGAACTGGATGCGATTGCTAAGTTCTTCTAATTCGTTGTCATAGACAACAAATACAAATTTAGCCAATTTTTGACTCTGTATTGTATCTTTTTTGTACATATGATACAATGAATTGTCAGGTGATGGCGATGAAGGCATTGCGTTTATTTGTGATGCCTTTTTTTATACCCGAAACCTGTACAAAAGGGAAAGAAAGAGAGGAACTATTAATGAAAGAAAAGAAAAAAATGTCCCTGGCCATGCAGATTTTTATTGCACTGGTCCTGGCGATCATTGCTGGTCTTCTGATGCAGAGTCATGCCAGCTTCGCCGAATCTTACATCAAACCGTTTGGAACGATTTTCCTGAACCTGATCAAGTTTATCGTCGTTCCGATCGTACTGTTTTCCATCATGTGCGGTATCATCTCCATGAGTGATATCAAGAAAGTTGGATCTATCGGTCTCAAAACAGTTGTTTTTTACCTGTGCACAACTGCTTTTGCCGTTACAATCGGTCTAACCGGTGGAAACCTGTTCAAAGGACTGTTTCCTGTAGTTGCTACCACAGACCTGGCCTATGAGGCTGCTGAGGCAACTTCCTTCATGGATACGCTGGTAAATATTTTTCCATCCAACTTCGTTTCACCGATGGTAGAAGCAAACATGCTGCAGGTTATCGTAATGGCGATCATCCTTGGTTTCGCGATCATCCTCGTCGGTGAGAAAAACGTCCGCGTTGTAAACGCATTCAATGATCTGAATGAGATCTTTATGAAATGTATGGAAATGATCCTGAAGCTGTCCCCGATCGGTGTCTTCTGCCTGCTGTGTCCGGTTATCGCAACCAACGGTCCGGCAATCATCGGTTCCCTGGCTATGGTACTTCTCGCAGCTTATATCTGCTATGTTGTACATGCTGTAGTTGTTTATTCACTGACTGTCGGAACACTCGGTGGAATGAGCCCGCTGAAATTCTTCAAGGGCATGCTTCCGGCGATCATGTTTGCATTCTCCAGTGCTTCTTCCGTAGGAACCCTGCCGATCAACCTGGAATGTACTGAGAAACTTGGTGCCAAACGTGAGATCGCATCCTTCGTACTTCCACTCGGTGCTACCATCAATATGGACGGTACTGCGATCTATCAGGGCGTCTGTGCGATCTTTATCGCATCCTGCTACGGAATCCATTTGACACTTTCTCAGATGCTGACTATCGTGCTCACAGCAACTCTCGCTTCTATCGGAACTGCTGGTGTGCCTGGTGCCGGTATGGTCATGCTTGCGATGGTGCTTACTTCTGTAGGTCTTCCGGTCGACGGTATCGCACTTGTTGCCGGTGTTGACCGTATCTTTGATATGGGACGTACCACTGTCAACATCACCGGTGACGCTGCCTGTACTATGGTCGTTTCCAACCTGGAATCAAAGAAAGATGCCCGCAGAGCAAAAGCTGGAAAATAAACTCTCTGATATTAAAAAATCAAATATCACCTATGCAAAAAGCTGCATCCTCATCGGAATCACTCCAACGGGGATGCAGCTTCTTTATTATCTGCTCTATTATGCTTTCATTAATTTACGTCCGCAGCACTGTTTGTATTTCTTGCCGCTTCCGCACGGGCATGGATCGTTCGGATAAATCTTGTCTTCTTTACGCTGAACAGGAGCTTTTGCGGAGGAATCATCCTTGTTGGTTCCTGTAACTTTGGCAACCTGCTCACGCTCTGCCTTCTGCTCTACATTTACATGATACAGCATACGGACAGTATCTTCCTGGATCGCACTGATCATGTTGTTGAACATCTCGTAAGCGCTCATCTTGTACTCAACAACCGGATCTCTCTGGCCATATCCTACAAGGCCGATTCCCTGACGGAGAATCTCCATGTCGTCGATGTGATCCATCCACTTGCTGTCGATGCATTTCAGGAGAACGACACGTTCCAGTTCACGAAGCTGCTCTGCTTCCGGGAACTCTGCTTCTTTGGCTTCGTAGAGTTTGACAGCCTTTTCTTTGATCTCGTGCTTGATCTCGTCTTTCTTCTTGCCTTTGACATCTTCCTTAGTTAAAGCCTTGATCGGGATGATCGGGAGCAGTGCTGTGTTGAACTCATCCAGATCCCACTCTTCGGAATCTACATCATCGGAGAAGCACATATCTACAGTACTGTCTACGATATCTGTGATCATCTTGTAGATGGCATCGCGCATGTTCTCTCCATCCAGTACCTGACGGCGCTCTGCATAAATGATCTCACGCTGCTCGTTATTTACCTGGTCGTAATCGAGAAGGTTTTTACGGATACCGAAGTTGTTGAACTCGATCTTCTCCTGTGCCTTCTGGATCGCGTTGGAAAGCATCTTGTGTTCGATCTGCTCATTCTCTGCAACACCGAGGGATGTAAATACTTTCATCAGTCGCTCAGAACCGAACAGACGCATCAGGTCATCCTCAAGAGAGATATAGAAACGAGATTCACCCGGATCTCCCTGACGACCGGAACGTCCACGGAGCTGGTTATCAATACGTCTGGATTCATGACGCTCTGTACCGATGATCTTGAGACCGCCGGCTTCTCTTGCAACGTCATCGAGCTTGATATCGGTACCACGACCTGCCATGTTGGTCGCGATGGTAACAGCACCGGACTGACCTGCCTGTGCAACGATCTCTGCCTCAAGTTCATGGAACTTCGCATTCAGGACTTTATGCGGGATTCCCTCGCGGCGGAGCATCTTGCTGATGAGCTCGGAAGTCTCGATGGTGATCGTACCAACCAGTACCGGCTGTTTCTTTGCATATGCTTCCTTAACAGCCTCTACGACTGCGTTGAATTTCTCTTTCTTGGTCATGTATACGGCATCTTCGAGGTCTTTACGCTGTACCGGTCTGTTAGTCGGGATCTCTACAACGTCCATTCCATAGATATCACGGAATTCTTTCTCCTCGGTAAGTGCTGTACCGGTCATACCGCCCTTCTTGTCATATTTGTTGAAGAAGTTCTGGAATGTGATAGTAGCAAGAGTCTTGCTCTCTCTCTTGACCTTGACATGCTCTTTTGCTTCGATCGCCTGATGAAGTCCGTCAGAATAACGGCGACCCGGCATGATACGTCCGGTAAACTCATCTACGATCAGGATCTCGTCATCCTTAACTACGTAATCCTGGTCCTTATGCATCAGGTTGTGTGCACGGAGTGCAAGGATGATATTGTGCTGGATCTCCAGGTTCTCCGGATCTGCCAGGTTCTCGATATTGAAGAATTTCTCAACCTTCTTGACACCCTGCTCGGTGAGGTTGACGATCTTGTCCTTCTCATTGACAACGAAATCACCAGTCTCGACAACTTCCTCGCCCATGATAGCTGCCATCTTGGTCATCTCATGGCTGGCTTCACCACGCTCAAGCTGCTGTGCCAGGATATCGCATACTTCGTAAAGTTTGGTGGATTTGCCGCTCTGTCCGGAAATGATAAGAGGTGTACGTGCCTCGTCGATCAGGACGGAGTCGATCTCATCGATGATGCAATAGTGCAGATCTCTCTGTACAAGCTGCTCTTTGTAGATAACCATGTTGTCACGAAGATAATCGAATCCAAGTTCGTTGTTTGTTACATAAGTAATGTCGCATCCGTATGCTGCACGGCGCTCTTCCGGTTTCATGTCGTTGAGGACAACGCCTACAGTCAGTCCGAGGAATTCATGGACTTTACCCATCCACTCAGCATCTCGTTTTGCCAGGTAGTCGTTGACAGTTACGATATGGACACCCTTGCCTTCGAGAGCATTCAGGTATGCAGGAAGGGTAGACACGAGGGTCTTACCTTCACCAGTCTTCATCTCAGCGATACGACCCTGATGGAGAATGACACCACCGATGATCTGTACACGGTAATGCTCCATGCCAAGAACTCGTTTCGCACCTTCACGAACAACTGCAAAAGCCTCCGGAAGAAGATCATCCAGTGTCTCTCCCTCGTCCAGACGTTTACGGAATTCTCTGGTCTTGTCTCTCAGCTGTTCATCTGTTAATTTCTGCATTTCCGGGCGAAGAGATTCTGTTTTCTCTACCAGTGGCATGATTCTCTTTACCTCATGCTCACTACGTGTCCCGAATACTTTTGAAAATATATTCATACTTTACTCCTGTTTGTCTTTATTCTTGTTTGTTCTTCTTATTTCCCATTCTACAACTCCTGCCCACGGTTTCATGACCGCCCGGCAGTTACTCGTTATGGCTTACTTAACACCTTAACGTCACATCTTCTCTATTTTACCACTTTCATAGAGGGAAAACAATGAATTTTTAATAAACAAAATGTGTCCAGATTTTTGGCAAATCCGATCCTGTTCGTTAGTGCTAACTTTTTCTTGTCATACACAGACAGATATGCTATGATTGATTCTATATGGGAACCTGTAAACCGTAACAAACTAACATTTATCTAAGACAGAGGTTTATTTATTTGAAGAAAAAAGAACTGACATTTATCATTGGTATCGTAGTTTTTGCCCTGATCCTGTGGGGCGGGATGTATCTGGTGCGTCAGGGGCATTACGGTTCGATCCGGATCACGGTAGATGGTGAAGAATATGGCACGTATTCTCTTTCAAAGGATCAGGTGATCTCCATCGGAGATACCAATGTATGCGAAATAAAAAACGGCGAGGTCAAAATGATCGAGGCCGACTGTCCGGACCATCTCTGCCTGAAACAGAAAGCCGTTGACAGCACCGGCGGAACGATCGTCTGCCTGCCGAACAAAGTTGTGATCGAGGGGGAAAAGGGTTCCGGTTCCGATGAAACCTCACCGGAATTTGACACTGTTGTCTGACCCTTATTCTACTTTACAAAGGAAAACATTATGAACCAGAAAAAAATCGCCAATCTAGGACTGTTTGCCGCAGTTGCGATCATCTTTGGCTATGTAGAATCGCTGATCCCGTTTTTTGCGGGGATTCCGGGAATGAAACTTGGACTTGCAAACCTTGCGGTACTTTTTATCCTTGAGAAATATACATGGAAGGAAGCGGCACTTGTCTCCGCTGTGAGGATCGTTGTGATCGGGTTTATGTTTGGAAATCTGTTCAGTATCCTCTACAGCCTCGCCGGGGCTGCGCTCAGTCTTACCGTTATGACTCTTATGAAGAAAAAATCTGGCTTCAGCATTCTTGGAATCAGCGTCGCCGGGGGCGTGTCACATAATATCGGGCAGCTTATTATTGCGAGTCTGATCACGATGACGTCCGGGCTGATTTATTATGCGCCGGCGCTGTTGATCTCCGGGGTGATCACCGGATTGCTGATCGGGACTCTGACAAGTGAGGTTTTGAAACGTATTCGGTTCTAGGAAAAGCCAAAGGGGACGGGTACAATGGCACTAAATCGCCACTGTACCCGTCCCCTTGGTCTTATGCATCGTTTTTAAAGTATAATTCATTTCTCGATGCCTAAAATTATTGCACAGCCTTTACGGTGTAGGTGTTCTTCATTAACTCAAATCGTTCTTTCATCCCGTCCGTCAAATAGATATTCTTGTCTTCATCCACAAACATTGCATCTGCATCATATTTCTCCAGCAGTTCCATTGCATCATCCATTCCAAGAACGAAACATGCGGTGGAGAGTCCGTCTGCCAGAAGTCCATTGTCGCAGACGATCGTCACGGAATCTAATCCGTTCCATACCGGATAGCCCGTCTTCGGGTCCAGGATGTGGTGGTAACGTTTGCCGTCTTCCATGAAATATTTCTCGTAATCACCGGAGGTAGAAAGGAACTCGCCGCCTTTGATCGTGATCGCGCCGAGATAATCACCTTCTGTGTCTCTCGGGTCTGTGACTGCTACTTTCCATGGGGAATCGTCTGGTTTCTGTCCATAAGCCATGACACTGCTGCCGCCCAGGTTCAGGATCATTCCCTCGACTTCTTTCTGGTCTTTGAGAAATTCTGAGATCACATCGCAACCAATCCCCTTGCCGGTCGCACCCAGATCCAGAGTGGTATCCTCTGCCAGAGTGACTTTGTTCCCATCCAGAGTCACGTTCTGATAGCCAACATCCTTAAGAAGTGCTTCAAGCTCGGACTGCTCCGGCACATGCGGGTCCTCGCCGTCGATATCCCACAGACGGATCACCTTGCCAAGTGTCGGATCGAAAGCTCCACCTGAATCATCAGCAAGCTGCTCGATCTGTGCAAGATACCCGGCAAGCTCATCGGAAGCTTCTGTCATCTCCCCCGCTGCCGCATTCAGCTTCGAAATCTGTGAGTCCTCGTCCGTCCAGGACAGAAGTCCGTTTTCGATCTCCCGGAGCTTGTTTCCGATCTCTGCGTTCAGGTCATCTCCTGTTGTATACAGCGTCTCAGAAACTACCGTATCCATCGCAAAATCTGTATTTGTATATTTCTCCGCATCTTTCGCCAGAACCGGCACTGCTCCCATAAGCGTGCCACAAAGCATCACACCTGTCAGTGTACAGGCGATTTTTTTATGAAAATTACGCATATATTTCTCCTTTATAACCGAAATACGCATCCGCTGTGACATACAACGAATGCGTTTTAATTTTTCGGTTATATCTTACCACAGTTTTGTTTTTGCGGCAAGTTATATATTATTAACTTGTTACTATTCGCAGTAACTTCACCATTATTTTGAAACAGCTGCACTTTTCTCTCGCTTCACTGGTGTTTTTGAAACTGCTGCTTCTTCTTTCAGTTCCTCCACCTCCTGTCCGATCTGGATATTCTTACGCGGGCAGGTTGCCTCGCACGCATGACAGCAGATACATTCACCGGAAAGAGGGGTATCTCCGTCAATATCAAGATGTGCAGGGCAGCGTTTTTTGCAGAGACCGCATTTGGCAGGGCATTTGGAACGTTCTCTTTTGAATAACGCTGACGGCAGGATCGGCATCAGCGCAAAAACAGCTCCCATCGGGCACAGGAACTGGCAGAAGAAACGCTCCTGTGTACACATGCCGATCAGGATCAGGACAAGTAAGATGATTCCGATCTTGTAAGAGGCATTTGGAAGTTTCCGCGCTGTCAGCATGGAAAATACATCCCACGGGCTCATTCCCTGGAGGTTTGCATACCATCCGGTGAAAATGGAAAGGAGGATAAATGCCAGAAGGATATATTTCACTTTCTGCAGACAGCGAACCACTTTTTCCGGATATCCATGTCTGCCTTTCTTATGAAAAACTTTCTGGCGGATAAATAAGGTCAGCTCGTACATGGCATCTCCCAGAGAACCAAAGGCACACGCATATCCGCAGAAATGTCTTCCGAACAGTACCGTGATCAGAAGCAGTGCGCCTGTAACATCGAGGAAGGAATTCCATGTCACCGGCTGTCCTGCCGCGATCGCCTGAAAGATCGACTTAACTCCCGCAAACGCGGTGGAAAAAAGTGCCGGTGCCACAATGAAAAATACAAGCTGTATGGCAGCCCGGATCAGACGGACTTTTCTCTGCCTTTTTTTCATCAGTTTTCCGCCTTTCCTAATGCATCTACAACTGCATTGATGATTCCGGTAGAACTGAAGGTTGCTCCGGAAATGGTATCAACATCTGTACTCTGTGCGGAGAGAATGGAGCTGATAACGCCCTCTCCCTGTGAGAGATAAGCAGAATCCTCGCCCGGTGCGCTTGTCACCTGGATGTCGGTGATCTCATCGCTGGCAAGTGTTACCTGAACCTGAATGGTTCCACCAAATCCCTGTGCTTCACCTGTGTAGGTTCCGTCTTTGTATACATTATCAGCATCAGATGTGTCTGCATTGCTGCTGTCCGCAGCTGTGATATCACCTGCTGTCTCCTTTAAAGAAGCGTTTGCGGCTGCAGCCTTGGCTTCTTCCTGCGCTTTTGCCGCATCTTCGAGGGCAGTCAGCATTTCCTGCTGCTGTTCTTCCAGCGCACTCACGCGGTCTGTAAGCTCTGTGATCTCCTGTGCCTGTGTATCATTTTTCTGCATAAAATTATAGCCCAGGACTGCGCCGATGATCAGGATCAGGCACAGAACTCGCATATAAAAACTATGGTATTTCATTTTTTCTCGTTACTCCTGTTGATTATTTTTTAATATGTGTTAATTCTGAGCCTGACTCAGTGCATTCTGAAATGCCTGAATAATGCCCTGTGAGGAAAAAGTTGCCCCAGATACAGCATCCAGACCGTCAGCTGACTGACTTCCCATTACCTGATTATAAATAGAATTCCATGCTTCATCAAAATACTCATCATCATCAAGTGTACTGTAGGATGCTTCAACAATCTGTCCTCCAGAGATAGTAACTGTTACTGTTACGCTTCCTGCTCCATAATTTCCGGCTCCGCTTCCCGTGTAAGTTCCATCTCTGTATCTTCCTGCCGGTTCTTCAGTCGGTTCCGGTGTTGGAGTCTCTGTCGGAACAGCAGTCGGTTCCGGTGTTGGAGTTGCTTCTGGTATTACCGTTGGAGTTGGTGTAACAGTAATTTCCGGTGTCACTGTTGGAACTGGGGTTTCTGTTGGGGTTGGCGTAATTTTTGCACCTTCCAGTGCTTTCTGGGTTCCACCAAGAATTCCATTCGAAGAATACGTTGCTCCGCTTACGGTATCAATTCCATCTACAGACTGTTTTTCCAGAATTGCAGGCTGTAATACTTTCCATGCTTTCTTAAAGAAAGAATCTGTGTCTGTGTTCGTATTCGTCAGTTCTATAATTTTTCCATCCTTAATAGTTACTGTAATATAGACAAATCCAGAATACCCTCTTGCTCTCCCTGTGTAAGTACCATCCTGATATTCAGAAGTCGGTGTATCTGGTTCTGGGATATCTGGTTCTGCTGTCGGAGTAGGCGTAGCTGTTGGTTTCACAGTCGGTTTGGCAGTTGTTGTCTCTGCTTTCGCCAGTGCTTTCTGAGCAGCTTCCAGAATACCATTGGATGAGAAGGTTGCTCCACTTACGGTATCTACGCCATATACGCCCTGCTTCTTGAGAATTGCAGGCTGAATCTTAGACCATGCTTTGCTGAAATATTCCTTCGTATCTGTATTTGTATTTGTGATTTTTGTGATTTTTCCGTTTTTGATGGTAATTGTCACTTTAACCGGTCCGTCAAAGCCTTCTGCTTCTGCGCTGTATGTTCCGTCTTTATAGGTCACATTTTCTGCCGGTTTCGGAATAGATGTCGGTTTTGGTGTTGGTTTTGCTGTTACGACCGGCTTCACGGTTGGTGTCGGTGTTGTCTTTGCATCTGTATTCGCTGCTTTTGACAGAGCATCCTGTACTGCCTGAATGATTCCATTGGAGGAATAGGTTGCTCCACTGACAGCATCAACATTCGGAGTCTGACCGGAGATCATCCTGCTGATCACCCCCTGTGCAGAGGCAAAATAAGAAGGAGTTTCGCCGGAGGCACTCAGAACATCAATCGAAGTAATTTTTCCACCGGAAATCGTTACCTGAACACTGACCGTGCCTCCAAATCCTGTGCCGCTTCCCTGATAAGTACCATCCTTATATCCGCCTTCCGGAACGGATACAGTCGGAGTAGATGTAGTTCCCTGTCCTGTCGCAGAAGTTTTCTGAGATTCATCCGGAAGTGTTTTTGCCGTTCCTTTTTTGATTCCGGCTTTTGCCTTTTTGGAAGCAGTTTTGCCTGTTTTTGCTGAAGAAGAAGTTCCATCTGAAAAATCCTCATAGGAATATGCTGTTGTAATCAGCCCGGTCAGTTCTTCTGCATCCTTAACATCGGCACTCTCTGACTGTACTTTCTGCGTACTTCCGGCCTTTCCCTGAACACCAGTCACCGCCACTGCCGCGATCACTGCCGCTGCCGGAAGAAGCTTGATATAATTTTTTCTGTCCGGAAAATCCTTTTTGTCCTGTTTTTTCATAGTGTCTCCTGTATTATCTCAAAACGTACAAAAGCAGGGGCTGTTAAAAAACGGCCCCCGTCTTTTGTGCTGACTTTATAACTTTTTATTTTACAGTTACTTTAAATTTTGCTGTCATGCCGCTGCATTTCACAGTGATAACTACTGTACCTTTCTTAACGCCTTTTACAACGCCCTTGGAAGTTACAGTTGCAACGCCTTTGTTGCTGCTTGTGTAAGTAACTTTTCCAGTTGGAACTGCACTTACTTTGATGGTAGTTGTTTTGCCTCTGTTGATTGTTGCTGCTGTTCTTGAAAGTTTCAGAGATGCATTTTTAACAGATACCGTTACTACCTTTTTCAGCTTTCCTACCTGAACTGTGATCTTAACGGTTCCGGCTTTTTTCGCTCTTACAACACCTTTGGAATCTACGGTTGCAATGTTCTTGTTGCTGCTTGTAAATTTCGCAGTTCCGGAAACACCGCTCTTGGTCACTGCGATTGTTGTAGAAGTCTGACCTTTTGTATAAATAGTTGTTTTTGCTGCTTTTGCTGCAATGCTCGGATTCTTAACAGTTACTTTGCAGGTGATCTTTGCTTTCCCGGCTGTAGCTGTGATTACTGCTGTACCTGCTTTCTTTGCTGTTACAACACCTTTGGAGCTTACAGTTGCAACGCTCTTGTTGCTTGTTGCATATTTTACTGTTCCACCGATTGCAGATGTTGCTTTCAGTGTATAGGAAGCAGGTGTTCCTCCAACATAAACTGTGACAGCTGTTTTGTTGATGGACATTGCATTCTTGACAGTTACTTTGTAAGTTGCTGTTTTTCCATTCAGAGTAGCAGTGATGTTTGCTGTACCTGCTGCTTTGGCTGTTACAACACCCTTGGAGTCTACAGTTGCAACTTTTGTATTGCTGGATTTCCATGTTACAGTTCCTGCCAGGTTGGTTGTTACCTTGAGGGTTGTAGATGTTTTATCCTGAGTATAAAGTGTTCCTGAAGCAGCGTTAAGTTTGAACTCAGCTTTTACAAGTGAATCAATTGCTTCTCTCAGATGTGTAATCTGCTCATCAACGCCATTCTGTGTCTGTTTGTCAATATTTGCAAGCATTTCTTCGCACTCTTCAAGTTCGTTTGCAACATTTACCCAGCTTGCCGGAGTATAGTCGCTTTCTTTCAGTGCTTTTGCTTCTGCAATCACTGCCTCAAGTGCAGTTGTATCCACTTCTTCTTTTGCTGGTTTTACAATATTTGCATCTGTTGCCTGGAACTGTACAGTAAAGTCTTCGTATCCAAGAGCATATACGGTCAGTGTCCAGTATCCTGTTCCGTCGTATCCTTCTGGAAGCTGGCAGCGCAGGGATTTTGTAAGGCCAAGCTGAATACCCATAGATTTGTGCATCCAGTTATCTGCTGCAAATTTTGTTCCGTAAGTCTGAAGTGCATTTGTGCAAGTGCTGTCGTTTCCATAGTATGTCCATTTAACAGCCTGCATTGCAGCACCAAGATCTCCGTATCCATCTCCTGTAAGGTCAACTCTCAGGAACTCACCATAGTTGCCACTTGCTTCTTTTACAGTTGTGGTAATATTTTCTGCTTTTTTGAGGGCTGCATCTTTAACACCTGAATCTGTTCCATTTGCTCTTGCGCTGAAGCTGAATGTACCATCTTCATTCTTTGTAGCTGTCTTAAGACCATTTGTATTTGCCGTAACATCTGCTGTCAGATTATAAGACCGAAGATTAACTTCTCCGTATCCACCAACCAGTGTTCCATCATTTTCTACTACTGTATAAGCCTTTTTGAAATCTTCATAATCCGAAGTTTTTACTTTAACCGGTACATATTTCAGACCGCTTACTTCATAGTCAAGCATTTCATCTGTTGTACCATCTTCAAATGTAAGAGTTCCCCTGCTATATGTAGCTTTTGTTCCGTCTGTGAATACAACTGTTGTCTGTCCTTCCCAGTAAGAAACGGCATAAGAACCTTTCTCACCTTTAATAATTGCAGTTGTCTGGAAGCTTCCTCTGTGAAGACCGTGGTTTGTAGTTGCTCTTGTTACAGTATCAAACGCTCCAAGGTCTGCCTCACCTCTTGTATCTTTGTCTGCTGAAGCAGTTGCATCACCTGCTGCATATACACCTTCTGCTGCCCAGTACTGAGCCCAGGTAAGTCCTGCATATACATATTTATATTCTGCAACTTCATAATCGAACGCAAAATCATCATATCCGCTGGAAGTTACAACAAATTTAGTTCCGTTTGTTACTTCAATACCTGTAAGATCCAGTGTTCCGTCTTCTTTGACGATCACTTTTGAACCTTTTCCGGTGGCCTGATAAGTCTTATCTCCTACTGTTACAGCAGTGATTGTCTTGATGTAAGCTGTCAGCTGCTCTTCTGTAGAGCCTTCTGCCGGTACAAGTTTACTGTTTTCAGCATCGTAAGCTGCCGGTACAGCTGCCTCTTTTGCATAGAAAGAAGCCTGGATCGGTGCATATTCGCCATTTTCATCGCTGATAACCAGAGTATGGGAACCTGCTGCCAGTGTTCCGGTTGTGATCTTGCCATCTGCATATGCAACTTCTGTTCCGTCAACAGTATATTTTGCTGCAAAACCTTCCGGAAGAGTGCCATCCAGAGTGACTGCTGCTTCTGTATCTGTTGTATGAATGTTTGCAACTGTTGCTTTTACGCCTGTTTTTGTCAGAACCTTTTCATCATTAACATCAAATGTGATGATTCCCTTGTCAGTGTAATAAGTAACACTGTCAATGGTTTTTCCCATCATGGATTTATAATGTTCAGATGATGTCGGGCATCCATGAACACTTGTAGTAAAACCTGTGCACCATGCCAGTTCATAGCCTTTCCAGATATTTTCCAGATGACGCATACCGTACTCTGTACCATCTGTTGTATTAACCGTTGCACCATAGATTTTATCCGTGCTTGTACTGATCAGGGAAGAGAAGGTTTCATTATTGATCTTCAGCTGATAATCTCCATATTTGCTCTGTGTTTTCAGTTCTGCTGTTGCTTCAACTGTTTTCTCCTGTGCACCCTTAACATCACTGAAGGTAAAGCTTCCATCTTCATTTACTGTCAGTTCTTTATAATAACCCGGAACTTCTGACAGTACATAATAAGAGTAGGAAGCATTCTCGATCAGAGAATCTTTTCCTGTATAAGTATTGCTTGCTGTCTGTCCTTTGTTTGTGACTGTGATCGTTACGGAATCATCGTCTGTCACCTTTTTCTGATCCTTCAGAAGTGCAAGATCACTTACTTTAACAGGGAAGGTGACACCTGCCAGATTTGTTCCTTCTACATCTGTATGATAAGCTGAATTTCCATTCATCATACCCGCTGTTCTGGATTTGTTCAATGTGGCAGAGGTAAATGCATCGACTTTGACATCGTTATTCTTTAATTCTGCCTTATAGAAATCGTCATAAGGAATGTTCATGAGAACGTATGCTTCGCCTGTTGTCTGGTCATCGCCTGCCTGATCAGAAAACTCGTCCTCTGTTACCTCGGAGCTGAACAGATCTTCCTCAGAATCAGTTTCTGCTGTGTCTGCATCCTCATCTTCTACCACATCTACATCTGCAGTATCATCAGCAACTTCTTCTGTATCTACCTCTACTTCTGCCTCAGTCTCCGCATCCGGTGTTTCTTCTACTTCTACAGCATCTGAAACTACATCACTGTCTGAAAAATCAGCCGCCATTGCAACTGTCGGCATACTTGTCATTGCCATAGCTGCACTGAGCACTACCGGAGCTACTTTCTTTAACAATTTCTGATTTGCCATCTTCTTCCTCCTCTTTCTTTCCGTTAGGTATTTCTAACTATTATTTTATACCACAAACCTATATTCCTGTCTATATTTCAGTTAGAATTTTCTAACCTGTGAATTGACTTTTTTTCTCGTTTAACATCTTATTGATAATTCTTTTTCAATAAAAGTATAACAAAATACACCTGTTATACCAGGTAAACATTCCCGATACAGCAGGTGCATATTATTTGTCATTTATTCAGTTTTACTTTTATGGTCCCTTCTGCCGAACTGTCTCTCAGTCTCTCAAAAACTTCTTTGCTTTCTTTCCACGCTTTCGGTGTGCCGCCGATGATCGAGCAGCCTTCGTGGAGTGTGATCGGACTTCCGTCGATCTGTGTGATCACGCCGCCGGCTTCTTCCAGTATCACGGATGCCGCCGCATAATCGTATGGCTGGAGTTTCAGTTCCAGATAAACCGTATTGCTTCCAGATGCCGCACGGCAGAGTCCCAATGCCGCTGAACCGCCACAACGGATGGAAAGGCTGTTCTGGAACATATCTTTGACCACACGGAACAGCCAGTCGATTCCGGCTTCGTTGTATCTTGCACAGCCGAACTCCACGATTCCCTCCGTGACGGATTTATCCGCAAGCTGGATTCGTTTGCCATTAAGGTAACTTCCCTTGCCGCGGATCGCAATATACATATCATTAATGTACGGATGATAGACAAAACCAGCGATCATCTGATCCTTATGTGCAAGCCCGACAGAAATACAGCTGTGATGATAATCAAACATAAAATTCGTCGTGCCATCGATTGGATCAATATAAAAGGTAAACTCGCCATCTGCCTGTGCACCGGCATTTCCCTCGGTATCTTCTTCTCCGAAGAAAGCTGCTCCCGGAAGGATCTCGCTGAATCCTTTGATCAGGAACCTCTGGATCTCCATATCGTAATCGGTGCAGAAGTTCGCAAGCCCCTCTTTCTGATGGATCATTGCATCGGATGGTCTGGCCTTGACCATCTTTTTGCCGGCTTCGCGGATCAGACGCTCGATCGCACGGTATCTGGAATCCATTCGTTCCTTCGGATCTTCTTTGATCTCAGGTGTGGCATTTTCTCCCATTGCTTCTGAAACAGAGCGGTCCATGGATGGATTCTCCGTCATTGCATATGTGCCGGAAGATTTCTGCTCCTCATCCGCGGATCTCCATGGTGTCACATCCCAGCCGCCAAATCTGCGAATCGCACTCTCAATCTTTCTGCGGCTTCTGTCAAATCCCCAGTACCAGATTCCACCGAGAAGTCCGCCCACTGTATTAAAGAACAGGTCTGCAAGCTGGAAGGTTCCCAGTTTGAAAAACAACTGACAGAACTCGATGCCGAGCGAAAACAGGAAGCTGATCTTGAAACTTAAGATCAGGACATCCTGAATACTTTTTTCCTTATAATGTTCTCTTTCTTCCTGTGCCCAGAACAAAAGGACGATGAACGGAAGAAACAGGATCAGGTTTTCAAAATTCTCTGTGTAAAGCTCTCCATTATTATGTAAACTCCAGATGCCGAGCACATGATCCAGAGGATTTCCCCAGATTGTCCGGCACAAAAGTGTCCGAAACAGCATCATACTTACATAAAATACCAGGAAAAAATGTTTCCTGAACCAGCCGCTTGTGCGGAACTGACGGATCCATGCCCGAACCACTGGACCGGCTCCCTGTTTCCTGCCAAGCATATAGACGCACATGACAAGTGCCGCCAGCAGAAGGGATGCTCCCGCTGTCTGGTAGAGCGCTGCCAGAACATCTGCGATGATTTTTACAACATATTCCATAGTCTGTCTCCTCATTTCGTGCGGTGAATATCCGCCGCACCAGTCAGTTCATAATAAAAAATATACTGCTGCATGATTCCCCGAAGTCCGTGATATCTGCGGTTCGGGAATCCTCTTTTGTAGTGTATGTCCAGAACCTGGCGGATATGTGTGTCGATCGGGAATGCATCCATGTGGTGAAGTGCAAACAGACAGATGCAGTCAGCAACCTTCTCTCCCACGCCGCTGAGTTTCATCAATTCCTGTCTTGCCCTGCGATAATAACACATGCGGTAAAGCTTCTCCAGCGAGACCTCTCCGCTCAGAATACTTCGTGTCGTTTCCACCAGATATTTCGCGCGATAGCCCATTCCGAGTGCCCGGAGTTCTTCCTCCGTCGCCGTTCCCAGCTGTTCCGCTGTCGGAAAAGTCCAGTATTCCACGCCTTCCTCGGAATATTTCTGCTCACCGTATCGTTTACATAATCTGTCAATGCATCCACGGATCCTGGAAATATTATTCTGCTGTGAGATCAGAAACGTAATGATCATCTCCCACAGATCCTGACGCAAGATCCGGATGCCGCTCCCGCACTCTGCCGCCGCACTCAGGTAATGGTCACGTGGATTGATCTTCTCGATATAGCCTGCATAATCCGCATCAATATCAAAGTACGGAACCCAGTAACAGAGAAATTCCACATCACTGCAATGAAAAGTTACGATCGTCCCTTCCTGTGTAAGTTTGAGATACTGATCTCCTGCGATCAGTTCATACGTGTTTTCTTCTGTCTCTCTCATCCGGAAACACTGACCGGACTGACAGATCTGTTTCAGGCTGAAATTATCCAGCTCTACTGTAATCATATTTTTCTCCGTCCCCTACATCTGATGCCGAACTACTCTGTATTCATCTCCATTGCGATAATACGGGCATTCTTTATATTCTGTGCTGATAAAACGGTAATACTCGTCCTCGTCCAGATTTACATCGCAGTAATAACTTTCACTTTCTTCGTCATATACATAATTCGCGCAGTAATCGCAGCTTGTTGCTTTCATCTGTTATTTCCTCTTTTCTATTCCCAGATCTTCCACGGTGCATTTCCGCTCTGCCAGAGACTTTCCAGGAGATTTTTTTCACGAAGGGTGTCCATGCACTGCCAGAATCCCTTGTGGCGGTAGGCATTTAACTGTCCCATGCGGGCAGCCTCTGCCAGAGGATATTTCTCAAACACAGTATCATCCCCTTCGATCAGATCCATGATCGAAGGCTCCAGGACCATGAATCCGGCATTGATCCAACCGCCGTCTTCTTTTTTCTTTTCTTTGAAGTTGGTGATCGTTCCATCGTTTTCAATATCAAGGATACCGAAACGTCCTCCCGGCTGTGCCGCTGTGATCGTCGCCATTTTGCCGTGGGAGCGGTGATACTCAAGAAGTTCTTTGATGTTGACATCAGCCACGCCATCCCCGTAGGTCAGCATGAACGTATCTCCATCGAGATATTCCTTCACACGTTTGATACGTCCGCCGGTCATGGTATTGAGTCCTGTATCGACCAGGGTGACTTTCCACGGTTCCAGGACATTGTTGTGCACGATCATCTTATTTTCCTGGGTAAAATCAAAAGTGATGTTGCTGTTGTGAAGATAATAGTCTGCAAACCATTCTTTGATCACATGCTGTTTGTATCCACAGCAGATAACAAATTCATTAAATCCATAAGCAGAATACATTTTCATAATATGCCAGAGGATCGGCTTCTCCCCGATCTCGATCATCGGCTTCGGCTTCAGATGGCTCTCCTCGCTGATACGGGTACCAAAACCGCCTGCTAAAATTACAACTTTCATATTTATTCTCCAATCCGTTTTATCTGTTTTGCGTATGATATCCTATATTCTAATACAATCCCCGCAAAAAAGAAAGCATTCCTCCTGACATTTGTAACTAAAAAACCGCCTTCTCACATCCCTGGTCTCAGGAATACAAGAAGACGGTTTGAGGATTTTTATTTTATCGAGGTGCAGATTATTTTGCTGCGGCTTTCGCTGCCTTTGCTGCTTTTTCTTCCTCCCACAGTTTGTCTGCTACAGGAGCCCATTCTTCTGCATAATGTACGCATTTACTGCAGAGATGTTCCGGTGTTTCCTGGGACTGGAGGTCTGTGGAATGTGCGCCGGATTCCTTGACGATACGCTGCAGGATCTCCGGGTTCTCCAGCATCGGGCATGGACGGAGCATGTTGTCATTGAATGGCTGGTTATCATGGTAAGCCATGAACAGCGGCTGTTTCAGGATCTCGAGAATTGTATTCTCGTGAATATTTCCATTAGAGTAATGAATAAATACGCATGGTTCTGCATCACCGTTTGCATTAATATGGAAGTAGTTTCTTCCACCTGCGATACATCCTCCTACGAATTCACCATCGTTCTGGAAGTCCATGGTAAAAATTCCAGGGCCGTGTTCCATATTACGGATTTCTCTTACACGATTTTTCACATAAACACGCTGTTCCGGATTCAGAAGCAGATCAACGGAAGCTGCGTTTCCAACCGGCATATAGTGGAAATACAGAGCGTAACGGCATCCTTTGTCGATGAGCATCTGGATGAACTCTTCACTGGTAACACTCTTGTAGTTTGCGCTTGTGTAGCAGATAGAAGTACCAAATACAAGTCCGTGCTCTTTGAGCAGGTCCATCGCATGCATAACTTTGTTGTATACACCGTTTCCACGACGCATGTCGTTTACGTCCGGCTCACCCTCTACGCTTAAGCCAAGGAACAGGTTTCCGACTTCCTGCATCTGTTTGCAGAGTGCTTCGTCAACCAGTGTACCGTTGGTATATGCAAAGAAGACACAGTCGTTATGTTTTCTGCAAAGTTCGATGATATCTTTCTTTCTTACCATCGGCTCTCCGCCTGTCATCATGTAGAAATAAACGCCCAGTTCTTTACCCTGTGTTACGATAGAATCCATATCCTCAAAAGAAAGATTCAGTTTATTTCCGTATTCTGCTGCCCAACATCCTGTACAATGCAGGTTACATGCGCTGGTCGGGTCCATCAGGATGATCCACGGAATGTTGCAGTTATGGATCTTTCTCATCTCACGGATGGTTTTGGTTCCATTGTAAAGAGCCTCAAATCCAAGATTCATCAGTGTGGTCTTGAGTACATTCGGGTGGAGATCCTTTACGATCGATGTCACGTAACGGTTCAGTGTGTATTCCGGATTACAGGCAACTCGTCTCAGATAATCCCAGTTTACTCCTGTCTGAAAATCTTTCATATGTTTCTCTGCAGTGTCAATGATCTTTTCGTATGCTTCCTCCGGGTTCTTGTTTACCTGTCCAATTGCATAATCAACTACTCCTGAAAAAACGGTCTTGGCAGCTGCATGTGTAAGCTTATTCATTACAATTTCCTCCTCTGTTCCATCTTCCCTATTACTTTATCCGATTTACTGGATCCGCATTCCTCAAAATGGAAGAAAGCCCTCAGGTGCTTGTTATTTTTTATTTCTTATATTATATTCGCGGATTCTTTCCTTTTTCAATGGACAAAAAGAGGTCGATGGTAAATTATCTTACCACCGACCTGATCTGTAAGGTATTGTATTTTGAGGTTATTCTACATAATAAACATAGGACTCTTTTCTTGGTGCGGCCTTCGGAGCATCACCGTCTGCATAACCGAGGATGCAATGTCCGATTCCTTCATAATCGCCCTCGATTCCAAGAGATCTGAGGAGTTCTTTGCCTTCTTCACTCTCGAATTCTTCTTTGGCTCTGTGGATCCAGCAGCTTCCGATTCCCTGTGCTTCTGCTTCCAGCATCAGATTTCCCATAACGAGGCTTCCGTCATAAATGTATGTCGGACGTGCCTTGTCAGCCAGCACGATCAGAACGACCGGTGCGCCGTAGAACGGATCGTTCTCAGTTCCCATGATCTTTGCATTCATGGCAGAAAGTTTATCGCGGAGCTCCTTGTTTGTCACAGCAATGATGATCGGGGACTGTTTACCCATTCCTGTTGCCGCGTAGGTTCCTGCTTCGATGATCTTCTCAAGTTTGTCCTGCGGAATCATGTCGCTTTTGTATTTGCGGATGCTTCTTCTGCTCTTGATCGTTTCAAGTACGTCACTCATGTTTTTTACCTCCTATTTCTTGCTGCGGTATGCTTCTGCTTCCCAGTGTGTAATGAAATATGTAATGTCATCTGTCATCTGCAGTGCTCCGCCAAAGCTCTCTGCATATACTGCAAGTTTGATGGCATCTTTGACCAGGAGCTGTGCTTTTGCAGCTTTTCCCTTGTCATCTTCCATGATAAAGCCGCCAACGCCCTGTACCAGAATGAGGCGTGGTTCTTTGTCATTCTCTTTCATAAATGCGTCCAGTGCTTCTTTTGCCTGATCGATATTCTCTACAAATAACGGATATGGTCCGCAGTACACAATATGATCCGGAGTAAATGGTTTCAGAAGCGGTGCTGCTGATGCTTTGTCCTTTACGAAATTGTCCATTTCTGCTGCCGGCACAACTTCCACCGCATGTCCCAGTAATTCGGAAAGTTTCTGCGCAGCCTGCTCTTTCTCCGGTGTGACAGCTTCGCTTACGTCAGCGGTTCTTTTAACCTGTTTCTCTAACTTACTGATGACGCCGTCAAATAAAACGCCAATCTCCTCCACAGTATCTGCCGCAACAAAAATGCCGTGATTCTGAAGCAGAAGAACCTGAACATCCTTTCCGGTTTCTTCTTTGTAGGCGTTCATTTTCTCGTAACAGATGCGTGCAAGTGTGTATCCTGGTTTGCAGATATCAACCCAGAGAACATCTTTACCAAGAAGCTGCTCACAGAGTGCCTGTGCACCCTGTCCACAGGTCAGGCCATTGACAAGAGTCGGATGAACATGCAGTACATAAGTATACGCAAATAAATTGTGAAGTAATGCTTCTACGCTTGGACGTTTTGTCTTATCAGCATCTGTTACTGCTGCCATGACATCAGCAAGGTATGCAGATTCACGTTTCACGTCATCGGACGGATACTCTGTTTTCATGATTTCATTCAGGCGTGCTCTGCTCATCTCAACAAATTCTTCTGCCTTGATTGTGGCAAGCTGTGTGCCTGAGCCCTTAACATAAAGTGTTGTGTCATCCTTGACAGAAGTATTTCCCCCACCAGCCAGAACATAAGCCGGATTACTTCCATATGTGTTGGACATTTTTACTAAAGTTGAAAGATCCATAATTGAAATTCCTCCGTTTTTTTATTAATAATTATAAACACTTTGGGAGGGGAAAACAATCCTTTTCTTGGGGTTGGGGAAAGTCTGTATTATACTGGTTACTTATGTTATACTGTAGCTATGTTACAAACTTTTGAAGGAGGCATTTTCGTGTACGAAAAATTAATTATTCTTAACACCCTGGTCTATTCTGTCTGGTGTTTTTACTTCAGCCGGCAGATTCTGAAAGAACGATTCACGCCAGTTAAAACAGCCGTCATTATTCTTCTCACCCATGTAGTCATTATCCTTGGTGGACGCCGGCTTTTTCCTAACGGTATACCATTTATCCTTGTTCATACAGCCAGCATCCTGTCCATATTTCTCTGGCATTACGGATCTGTAAAAAGGAAATTACTCACTTATTGCCTCTACACAGGCATGGTAATGCTATTGGAACTGCTGATCATGTCTTTTTTTTCCTTTGTTCAGAAACTGCTCTATCACCGTCTTTCCTCTATGATTGGCGAGATTTCTGTCCAGACCTCTACCGACCTGATTATTATATCCATAACCTTCCTTATCATCGGAAACCCTATTTGCAAAATAATCGCAGACTTCACCGGTGCCGTCAGCAAATTTTCCAGTATCGTACCTATAGTACAGATTATCTTTCCCTATTACTGGTTCTGTATCGTATTATCTATGATCTACGCCTTCAATGTTCCTTTCGGATCGTTCCTGTTTCTTTTTGCTGCTATAACAGTTCCGGTCGTTCCGATCTTTATTTCAGGTATCAGGAATCTTTATATTCAGGAAAAAAATCGTATTCTCCGGGAAAAGCAGGTCAGTCTTAAGAAGGAACAACTGGAACTTATGAACAGCCTGGAGCTGGAATATCAGGATCTGCGCAAATGGAATCATGACATCGAAAATCATCTGCTTTCCATGAACTATCTGATGAAAACTGAAAAATATAACGAAGCCAGACAATATCTGGACAGTATTTCCAAATAAGGAGCATCTTATGAACAACAGAATTATCCGAAAAGCTATTTTTATTCTTCTTCCAGTAACTGTATGGATCTGTTTTTACTGTATTTTTCACGACGAATTGTCCGCAGGTGTCACTCCCGTTTTTACGCTTCTTATTTCCTTTGCTTCTGTTCTGTCTATCGCCGGGCTCTTTTATCTGCTTTACTCAATCACCAACGATACTCTGAAAGATGCCCGTCAGGAAGCCGAACTCCTTGCGTTGAACCAGCAGCAGAAACTGAAGGAACAGCAGAGCCAGACTCTTGCCAGCCGCCGACAGCAGACACTTTCTTTGCAGGAAAATGTGCAGAGGGATCTCCATACATATGAAACACTGATGGATAACGGACAGTATGAAGAAGCAGCCCGCTGCCTTGAAAAATTAACTTCTACCTTCCAGAAGGAACGTTTCCATCCCATCTGCGGTGACAATCTGATCAACGCTATTCTCGACAGCAAGCGCCAGACCGCTTCGCAGTACAATATCCGGACTTCCTTTCAGCTTCTGCTCCCGGAAAAAATGAAGATTGAAACCAGCGATCTCAGCAGCATCTTCTTCAACCTGATGGACAACGGCATCGAATCCTGTCAGAATTCACATTCTTCTGACCCGTTCATCCAGATCACCGCAAGCCAGAACGCAAACTTCCTCACCATCCATATGACCAACAGCAAAGATCCGTCTTATAAATTTAATCACAAAACAAACAAGACCGACTCCTGGGCTCATGGATTCGGTCTTGCGATCATTGAAGAAATTGCTTCAAAGTACGATGGAAGCTGTCAGTGGATTGATGGTGGGGATGTGTTTGAGTCGGTGGTGATGGTGGAGGTGGGGTAAAGGGAAACTTATCCTTTCACCTGTCACCTTCGCTTACTTTTCAGTTATATTGTTGCGGATCATTTTCCAGGGCAAATCCTGTCAGCCTGCCATCCTGATCAAATCCAAAAGAAACTCCGACTCCAAATTCTTTCCAATATCCCAGGCTATTACCTCCAAAGCCTCTATATACGTCATAAGAGTCTTCTCCATACGCTTTTTTAACATCTTCTCTTGTTGACTGTCCCAAAACAATTCCTCCCGGAAATTCTGCCTGAAGTTTTTCATTACAAATTTTATCACCAAAAAATCCAACAACATATTTATTTCCATCTGCCCCGTCTCTGAGCTGACACTTCATTTCCGACCCGTTACTCCAAGCACTGAAATCTACCAATGATTCCGTAGTATAAACATCTATGTCATCATCGTCATCCACATCATCCAGATTCACGCTCCAGTCTCCCTGTTCAAATACATAGCATAATACCGGCAATGTGCAGGATTCTCCATTTATCTTGATCGTATAATCTGTTAATAATTCTTTCAGGTTCTCCGTCTGAATTTTTACTGGTTTCCAGTCAGAGCCGACAGCTTCTATCCAGGCATCCTTCTCTGGCATTGTAATTTCTGTCGTAGTGGCATAAGGATCATCCAGAATTCCCTCAACATTACTGCTCCATTTGTGAAAATATGTATAGTCCCCCAGATATCCATTATATTCTATCTCAACCTTCTGACCAGGCACATAATATCCACTTCCATATGCCGGTGTTACATCCAGAAAATATCGATCATCTGGTGTTACATTTGACACTTCTGATTTTTTTACATAAGCTTCCTGGGCATCTTTATATTCTACACACACCCAGTCATCTGCACTGTCATCAACGTAGGAAACCTGCTGTCCATCTGCCAGTTCACCCAGACATTTTGCATTCGTATCTGCCTCTGAATATACTTTTATTTTTCCTTTTGCATAATAATGTTTGGAATCTTTTTTACTTTTGTGTGTTTTACCTGGTTTTTCAGCTTTTGCTCCAATATTTTTGCTATCATAAGACATACTATAAAATCCAGCCACCTCAGTTATTGTTACTGTAACTGTAATAATAAAAACGATCAGTACCCATTTCTTACTGAAAATCTTCTTTTTAATGATCTGTTTCTTTTCAAGAATAAAAATCTGAAGCAGGCAGCCAACAGCGGTAAGTACAATCTCTATGCCTAACATCAAAAAGAATATCTTTGATGGATCATCATCCAGATTATAAGGAAAAAACCAACCACATAACAACCCACATACCGCTGCTCCCAGAAACGAGCTCGGCAAAATTGTTGAATATTCATCTGCCTGATATACTATAAGAGCGGCTATTACAGCCAATGCCAGACAGACCAACGCCACAATTGAAGCCATGGTATTCTGTGACTTTGCAGTCAGGATGCCACTTTCTGCAATTGAAATCCATATGAGCATCAAAATATTAAGTGCATCAGCTAGTCTTCTTTGATGCTCATACAAAATAAGAATACATACCAGAAGTATGACTGCTATTATCAGCATAATTCCAAATATACCAGTATCGTCCACCGATGATCCTATAAATAATATCAATATGCCAAAAACTTCCCACAGGGTCACACATACATAATATATTTTTCGAAAATATGATCCTGCAATCCAGCATAAAAATGTCCCTGCCAAAAATGCTATCGCTATTATTCCTATAATAATTGCTTCTGTTATATCCGTCCCGTTCATCGCTGTATTCTCTTTCTTTTTATAACTTTATAGCTTCTTAATCCGCATAGCGCAAGTTATCAAACGTATCAAATCTGTCGCCAGTATCCCAGCCTGCTACACAGAGCCAGCCACCCTGTCCTGTTTCTCCCTGGACATAAACCCAGTTTTCGGAATCTGTATATGTGAAGCATGCATTCTGTGGTTCCATCACAGTTTCTTCAGAATTTTCATCCATATCAGAATATACGCTTATATATTCCTTAAGATATACAGAATAATCCCCTGATTTTCCCGGATATGAAAAGTCCAGACTGTATTCATACATATTCTGAGGTATTTCTCCCATAAAACCAGAGTCATTCACTGTCCAGTTCGTTTGGATAGCCGCTGTCCCCATGATATTGCATCTGGTTTTTGTTTTTATCTCTCCATTTTCGACTTTCATGTTCTCCGGATAAGTAGCAATCTGTCCAATATTTTTCAGCGTATTACCATCATATCTGAAAAACGTAGTCAGTGGATCATCACTTGGTCCGTATTCATATACCATAATTAATATGTCTTTTCCATTCAGGCTGACTCCATACAGGTCTTCTTTTACATTTTCGCCTTTGTCTGTCAGTGATTCTGAACCAACAGTCAATGTATAGGTATCCTGATATTCTGTTTTTGTCACCGTGATATGAAGCCCGTCTTTATTTCCATCCTGATTCAGATCCAGCATATAGTCAGATCCCAGTTCTACAATTTCTCCGTTCAGCATCTTTTTTGCAGCTGCATCATCAATAGCTGTAGGCGCACCCGAGGATCCTGTTGCAGTTCCCTCTCTTATTGAACTGAGCAGGTCTACATTGCTTTTTTCATAAGTATTAAAGACATCTTCTGAAAAATCATCCGCACTTACAGTTCCGTTATACCAGCTTTTTGAATTGAAATAATTCTGCAGGTCCGCTGCATCAAAAATTCTTCCATGCCTTGCATATATTTCATTTATGGCAAGTCTGAGTTCATCCTTTGTCAACCCTGAAAGCTCCTCATATGTATACGCCCTGCTGTCGCTGTCAGGCAGAATATAATCATTTTCCGCCGCATAAACCACATTACTTTCAACTGCCACAACCGGGCTCACACTTAAAACAGATGCCGTTAATAATACTTTTAGTAAGGTCTTTTTCATTGTATTTCTCATATTCCTTTTCTCCCTCTCCTGAATAGACATATTTTAGGTCTTTTGCTGTTATGGATCAGCTACAGAAAATTAACTCTTTAAATAACTTGTTACTCTCAGATTCATACTTTGCTGTCCATGTCTTCTCCTACGTCCTAAGATTTCCTGATGAATCTTAAATGATTTTCATCATAACTCCTTTGATTAATCTCATCCCCCTCAGCAGATTTTTCTTTCACATAAATTATTGCAAACTCATCTTCTCCATAGACTTTAGCCAGTTCAGTGACTTTCGATCCATCTGTAGTATAATTAATCTCCAAAGTATTCTCCGAAACAGAATAGAATCCCAAATCCATTCCATTTGCACTCAGTTTGCCATCCTCGCTAAAAACAAATTCATCATCCTCATATTCCTCTATTTTCCAGTTTCCAACAATTATATCTTCAAGTGTCTTTTCCTTATTTGCTCCACAGGCCGTTAATCCCAGTATCACAAACAACCCAATAAATAAAATAGTCTTTTTCATTATATACACTCCCTCGTATAATTTATAATTACCTCTGTTTGTCAAGTGACAATTTTTCATCTCCATTAGCTAATGTAAGATGAACTGCACTAAAACTCTCAACATCAAAGCTAAATTCTTCAGGATCTCCCCCAGCAATGAAAATTTTTACCGTACTTCCATCAACTGAGTAACTAAAATCTACATCGCTATCTGACTCACCAGTACCATCCTCATAAAAAGTAATATAGAATTCATTTTCCTCATTCCACCATGTTCCAACAATTATATCTCTAATTGGATTTCCGGATGATATTGTCTCTCCTTCTTCCTCTGATGAACTGTCCTCTACATAGCTGTCTTCTTCGAAGCTGCTGTCTGTATAACTTCTGTCTGTGTTTCCGCCTAATCGTGCAAATGCTTCATTATCTTCTTCTACTATTTCACCATCCTCATTTTCCAAAACAAAATATCCTGAAAAATAATCATCACCATTTAATTCTACATCACCATATAATTTTGTAGCTGGTATTCTGCTGTCATATAAATATATTTCCAAGTGGTTTTTCTCAACAGAGTAATATCCAATTTGTTCACCATTTAATTCATAACTTCCATCCTCATTAAAACAACTTATCGTACCCTCCTGAGGATCCTGCCACCTTCCAACAATTAAATCTTCAAGTGTCTTTTTCCCGCATGCGCTTAACCCTAACACCAGCAACGCTCCCATAAACAAAATAAAAATCTTCGTTTTCTTCATTATTCTTCTCCTTCTTAAATAAATATGTTCAGTGTTTTTTTGTTAACTGTCATTGTATAAAACCAGAATAGCATAATCCTCTTACATATTTGTCCAATTTTTTCCTTTTCATCTAATTTATTAGCCACTAAACAAGCAAGACCGACTCCCTGGCTTATGGAATTCGGTCTTACATATATCCTGCAATTTATTTTAGTCTCTCACCTTTATTTAACATATTGGATGACTTGATCTATCTCACAATTAACGCGAGGTTTACCGTCTTCGTCTTCAATTCCTGTAATATAATTTCCACTAATAGTCGCATTCCAGGAACTGTGTGCCTCCACCGGATCACAGATTTTATACGTTCCATCTGAATTTTTGCCAATAACTACAACATAATGTGTATTAGTACCTGGATATACACTCAAATGTATAATCACCGGTGAAAATTTGTATGATTCATCATTTTCATAATTATTAAAGTAATCTGTAAACGAACTGCCTATTTTCGGAGTAATTCCACTCCAGCTAATCCATACGGTGTTAATCGCCGATCCATTATCTGATTTGTAGCATACTTCTCCCGGACTGATATCTACCCCTAAATAAGAAACCGCCATAGATGAACAAGCTGCTCCGCACTCACCTCCTGCAATACTTGTATAATCTCTATTTCTGTATGTCCATCCGTTTGCATACAGCTCTGACTGCTGCGAAACTCTTCTGATACTTCCAGTTGAAACTCCATCTCTGTAAGCATGTACGGATACTTCTCTTTTCCACTGTGCATAAAGAATTACTTTTCCATTTTTATTGGCACATAATTTGCTAATATGTGCGCCATCCGCATATGCACTTCCGTTTCCGTTTTTTTCTGTATTCCATCCTGTAAATTTACGGTTTCCATTGGTAAATTGATTCTTCTGAAGTTCATAAGTCTGGCTATATACACACTTTATAGACTTCATATCACCAGTTCCACCATTAGGATCATATTGGATGGTATATGTATTCTCAATAAATTTTGCATAAAAAGTGATATTTTTTCGATATTCCTTCTTTACGTTCGTATTTGCTTTCTTTTTATAGTCCTTATCGGCATACCATCCAGCAAAGGTATATCCTTCCAACGTAGGATTCGTTAAAGTAAAATTATTTGTCGTTATATTATAAGAATTACGATTGTTATTCGTCATCCCTTTCACATTAGAATAATAAGAAATCTTATAATTTACCGGTTTCCACTGTGCATACAGTGTAATATTTCTGGTAATAGTTACTTTTGTTTTTGGTGTAACCTTGGTTCCGCCCTTTGTCTTTGTAAACCAACCCTCAAATGTGTAATCTTTTCTTTTACTTGATGGAAGCTGTCCAAATACAGAATTATATGATACCTTCAAACGCGGGCACGGATTACACCCTTACTGGAAACAGACAGTCCAAATACAGAATTATATGATACCTTCAAACTGCCATTGACCCTGCTTCCTCCATTTGCATTAAATACAACCTGATATTTTTGTGCGGACCATTTGGCATATAGCTTAAGATTTCCTGTTCTTCCCGATATTCTGGTAATTCTGTTTTTATAATTTTTATCCGTATACCAGCCTTCAAATTTATAACCGGTACGTCCCGGTGTTGCTAATACAATTGAAGAAGCTATGGTATACGAAGACGGGTTGTCCTTTTCACCGATCTTGGTTCCGCCATTATAGTTGTATGATATGGAATATTTGTTTATTCGCCAGTTGGCAACGGCAGTCATATTGTAATGGATGCGTGACCAGTCACCAAGCGTTTTATAATCTCGATTTTTTTCATTCCAGCCAGTAAAGGTATATCCCCTTCGCGTTGGTCTAATATTGGGAAATTTTCCAAACAATCGCACTGATTGGCTTTTAACCGCATTTCCACCTTTTGTTTCGTAAGTAACTATATATTTTTGGTTCTTAATTTTGGTCAGATCATACTTTAATACAATATCACAGCTTTTTCCATTACTCACCGAAAAAGACATAAATCCTTTATATGGATTACTGGACCAGTCCCCTGCTTGGTCATTAAACTCTATTATTCTTTCTTTACGCAGCACAACCTTTCCACTTTTATCAATTGATTTTATAAAATAAGGGTCTTTATATGAGTTTCCATCTGTAGTATCATAAACTCCCTGCGCCGCACCATCAAAATAAATACATATTTGAACCCCTTTTTTTATCTTTGCCGGATTCATCCAAATAACAAAATCCTTAGTTCCATCAAAAGTTTGCGAGCATTTTGACGCTTGTATCAGAGATTTATCTCCCGATATCTGCAATTTTGCATAAACTGTTTTTCCACCAGTAATAAAGCTTACTCCCAAAACAATAATGCACAGCATAAAATACTTTAATACATTTTGAATTCTTCGATTTTCGCTTTTTTTCATAGTCGCTTTCCTCCATTCCAGAGATGTTGCATATTAATTGATCCGTCCAGCTATTCAATTCTGTTTAATGCATTGAAACATCCGAAGCTTTCCTAACGAACCTTCTGAAATTTGACGCTGCTACTGTACTTATATGTATTTACTGCCTTATTATAATTCGATCTGCTCATCGTATAGGTCTTATGTGCACTTCTGCTGCCCGTATAATAATTTACACGAGTAGGATAAGATTGTTCTTTTGAGTTACGGTAGATCAAAACATAAAACCTGTTATCCTTGATGCATGCATATGTTTTATCACTGGAATTTCCATTCCAGAGATAATTCTGCCCATTTTTTCTATACAAAGTCAATGGACGTCCACCACCATACTTATCCATATACGTTACTTTTCCACTAATATAACAATAAACACTGCAACTGTAATAGGTATTTCCCTGTACCCAGTCGGAACTTGTAGCTACCAGTAATACAGGCTTATTTGATGGTCCAATGTTTACAATACTGTATGCCTTGATATTTCGTTTATTTTTTCTCACATAATCAGAATACGCCTGTACTATTGCTTTTTCAGAAGTATTAGATATTGATGAAGCTTTCTTTGGAATCGTTACTGATTTAGCACCTGTAAATGCTGAGCTTACGCTGTAAATCTTTTTACTATAGCACCAGCTCGATTGATATATTCTCCGAACTTTGTAATAATATTTCCTGCCTGCTATTACGTTTTTATCTGTATAACTGCCCGCATTTTCACTTACAGTTGCAATTCTTTTATATCCGTTTTTGGCCGAAGTACTTCTATAAATCTGAACATAAAAACATTGATTGTATTTTTTCCATGATATTCTTGCTTTTCCAGAAGCAACTGCAACTTTATAATCACGTACAATTCGGTCTTTATGCATAACCGGTATAATTTTCATAGTTACTGTACGTGCTGTTTTATTCGTGTCATATACGGAAAAAAATGTAAAACCTACTGCCCGCAGCTTGCATTTAGTTGTCCAGCATTGGCTTGAAGCATTATATTTCCACATGTTTCTCGGAAGATTTACAGTGCTCAAGCCTTCCTCTCCATCTTTAAATCCTTCCCATGAGCATTGTATTTTTGCAATCGGCGATTTTCCTTTTACTGATATCTGGAGATAATTATCTAGGGTATTCGCACAATATGCCTGTTCACCACACCATGTCCACTTCCCAGGCCTAGTTTTCACGGAAAAACTCTCTCCGTAACCCAGTGTTCCATCTCTGGCGTATGCAGTTGTTGAGATGAAAAATATTCCTAATAAAATACTCAGCAAAATTAACGAACGATAGTTACCTTTTTTTCTTTTGCTATCCATGTTTTCTCCTCCCATCTTCGAGCTAAGCAGCCCCGTTTTATTTTTCTTTTACAGTAATTTTATCATAACATTTCCCATCCCGGCAGTATTTTATTTCACTTTCAGACATATCCTCTTTCCAGTGTTCGAATACATTCCTGACGCTCAATTTCTTCATAACAGCAGTTTTCTTCAATTTTGCTAAATAACAGTCCCAGATTTTCCTCTAATTCAGGAGAAAAAGTTACATCTATGCTTGTAAGAAACTTGTCGATTGTTATTTCTTCTCCGTGATACTCTGCATGTATGCTCCACTCTCCATCCAAACTTTTAATAAACTGTTTTACTTCTTCCGGATCATCGGTTTTTTTAGAATCTACAAAGTGATCCTGATCGTCCCGATCATGCATCTCACAGTCAGTCACTTCTCTAAAACTTATCCCACATTCCTTCATAAAATCAATAATCTGCATGTCACTGGAACAGGGATTAATCTGCTGATAGCTTCTAAGTATTTCATACGCCTCAATAGCTCCATATTCATTTACTTCTGTACGTACAATTTCTACAACTACTGTTTTATCACCCATAATGGTTTCCCCTTTACCTGGCTTTGATAATATTCAAGTTGAAAACACGCTATTCCCAATATGTCCTCCTCATATGCTCGCAATATATCAGATACTTTTTTACGCCTCTATTGTTATCAACCATCCACCGGTTTTTATTAAACCGTCACTCATTTTAACTGGAGTTATTCCATAATACTTACTTAAAGAATTACCTTTCTTTATTGAATTAATGATATTTTGTTTATATCTTGCTGAATCTTCTGGTAAAGCTGGTAATATATATTCTAATGTGGCACCGTTATTAGCACACTCAAATGGAACACTTATCAAAAATTGTGCCATCTCTTCAGAAGCCGCCAGTTTTTTATACGAATCAGCATCATGTATTCTCGCTATCCTCTGATTTTTCATTTCCCATTGATCAAAAACTGCTATAACTCTGATTCTTTTATTCGCTTCCTCAAAAAAAACATAAAGAGAAGAATCTCCTGCATTTGTCACAAGGCAGCTCAAAACCTTAACTATGTCATATATGTTTTCTTTATCATATGTTATTATTTTTTTCTTTCCAAACAAATCTCCAAATAATCCCATAGTCCGTTCTCCATTTACTTCAACAATATTCTTCTTTTAACTGCATTGTCATACTTCGATATAAGTGCACGGTTTCTTTATATTTTTTCTGTTCAATGAGTTTAACACAGGGTTGAACCATCTTTTCATACAACATGTCATAAACTTTTTTGCTCTCTTTCGTTTCATTAATGGCGGAAACAATTTTAGGAGCAACTTCATAATATTCTTTAATGATCTCCCGTCCTTCTTCTGAATTCTTCAACCATGTATCGCGGAAATTGCGAAGTGTTTCTAATTCATAGCAGTCATCCGGCAGACCTTTTGAATACATGCAGGCAGAAGTCAGATAACATCCGCCTGAAGTATCGCCTTTATAAACCGGACAGTCAGAATAATCCCAGTTTCTGCAATATTTGTAATAAACATCTTCATTTACATAATCACTTTTTTTCGTACAATAATAATCGCCCTGTCTAAATGTATAATATGAACAGCTCATCGAATCTCTCCTTTAATATCTAATATTTTTATAAAATCAAAATAGCAATTTATTATTCAAAACAAAAAACATTTGCTACCACCTGCACCACGGCATCATAATAGTCCTGTTCGGCTTCAAGCTTATTCTTGCTTTTTCCCAACAGCCAGATAGACGTTCCGACCATATGTCCAATTTTATAAGACATAGATTTTCCTCTTCTCTCTGCTTTTGCAGATTCAGCAATGGCAAATTTCTTCATTTGTTTGCTCATACCAGTCGTCGCCATCATAATGTCATTGTTCACTCCGGACATGACAACAATTTTGTAATAATCTCTTTCATGTCCAGGATGTGAAAGAACCAGACATTCAGCTTCTCTTGATTTGAAAAGTCCGCCTATCTTTAATGTATCTTTTACAATGTTAAGCGGGATTTCATTCTGTGCAGCAACCTGCTCAATCATATTCACTGCTTCCTCTGCTGTATAAATATTGTTTGAACATTTGTAACTTGTCAAATCATCATTTAATTGTTTTTCCTTTAACATAAGCTTTTCACCTATATGACAGAACTGTCATATTTTCCTTTCTTCCAACATATTCACATGAAAATCATACAGAAAACTTTTCCTGCATATTCCCTCTACCTCCCAAACAGCCGTTTCCAGAATGATTTTTTCTCTGGCACGGAATCCTTTTGCTTTACTGTTTCTTCTGGCGTCAGTTCCTTTGTTTCTGTTTTTGAAGGATTTTCTTCTGGCGTCAGTTCTTCTGCAACTTCATTTGTTGATGTTTCTCTTACAGAGAGCCATGGATATAACTGTGTAATCAGCATTTCCCATTGAAAAAGTCCCTTTTTTCCGCCCATTGGGACCTGTAATTCCAGTGTCCATTTCGGCTGCAGCATATTAATTGATCCATCCAGTTTTTCCATTCTGTTCAACACATTAAAAATTGTACATCCCAGAAACTTCTGGATCTTTGGGGTGAAACGGACATATATCGTTGCAGATTTAATATCCATATCTACCTGTCCTATACCCATATCAGACAAAGCCCTGATTACAGTTTCTCTATCATTATCGCTCAGTCCGTCAAACTGCTCCGGTGTAACGTGACCGCCTGCCTTAGTTGTTAACAGTCCACAGTTATTTTTTGCCTCGGAAAGTGCAAGTCTCTCCAGTTCTTCAAGTGCTTTTTCAAATGATTCTTTCTCCATGGCTTTTTCATATACGAATTCCATCCCATCAAATGCACCTGTTTGCCATCTAATGTTTCTATTCATATTTTCCCCTCCTTACCTGGCTCTGACAATATTTTCTCCCTACAATTCAAGGGCTTTTAATACCTTCTGTTCTTTCGCAGCCATGCAAGTCCCAGAACTGTGCCTGCAATTCCGATCCATCTGAGGAATGTATTTTTATCAATCATGAATCCCCAATAACCCGAAATTACAAACTCACTTATTAATGGAAACCATACAATTGATGCTACTGTTATTACTGTAATTTTCAGTATCTCACTGTGTAAAACACGATCCAGTCCTACAAAAATAAGCCATGGAATATAATATGCAAGAATATTTCTCAGCAAAGGTCCAATGCCAACATAACTGTATTGTATGAGTACAATAATCTGAAATGGCAGCCAGAGCAGATAAAGCATCTGGTAAATTGCGGCAACTTTAAATTCATAATAGATAATGAAATAAATCACGCATCCGACAAACATGCCTTCCAGAATTATCATTAAAGCATTTCTCAACATCCATGTGCTGTTGAAAAAATCTATGGTTGCATCGGAAATATTATACAGATACATCGTCACTATTTTATGCACGAAAAATGCCATAATCGGTATGATCACCAGACATTTCTCATATGTACAAAGACTCTCCATTCCCGCTTTCTGCACATCCCCGCTTGAAAACAATGGGGAACCTGAAGATCTGTGAATAGTTGGTCGTGTCCCTGAACCATTTCTTTTCGGAATATTAATGCGGCTTCCTGTTGTTCCGCCTTCCATTTTTCTGAGCCACATTGACTGGACTTTGATTCCGGCAGCGGCAACGGCGATTGTAAGAAGTACAGAAAATACATTGAGTTCGTCTGGACCATGGATGAGCCAGACATGATTGATCATAATGGATCCTACAACGGCAGTCTCACAGATAAATGCATATCGATAGTACATCCATAACAGATATCCCATAACAGCAGAAATAATCAGGCTCAGGATAATGGCAATTGCTGCACCGTCATTTCCCAGAAGTGCTCCCAAAATAACCATGCAGATCAGAAAACTCAACAGCACACCCTGGACCATGACCAGCAGCCGCTCCAGTTTTACTGCCAGAACTGCCATCAAAATTCCAACTGCCAGAACGATTAAAATCGCTATTGCTTCATTACTGTCATCAAGCATTCCACCTACTGCAAGTCCGCTGATAAGCAGAAATGCAATGACTGCTCCCCACGCAAATCCCATAATGATCTGTGCAACTCTTTTGAGATAAATCCCGAAAAAGCAAAGCACAATACCCACCAGAATAATTAAAATATTCCCTGCGTTAATCTCCATATTTTTCTCTCTCCTTTACCTTGTCTTGATCTTACACTTACGATTTTATAATAACCTCTTTACATATTTGTTCCGTTTTTTTATTTCTGCATATTTTCCTGATTTTTTTATTTTCATTTGTCAGATGAATGGATAGATTTTTGCTTTTATATCTACAATTTTACAAAATTCGTGTTTTTCTTTCAATATTTCTGCATGAACAGCACGTTTTCTGTATCGAACAGCATATTATTCGTTGTAATCCTGACCCTTCCCTTGACTTTTCTCTGACAAACAGTTAATAATACTAGTGTGCTGTCTCATTGACTTTCAGTTAAATAACGCAGAATGTTTTTTCATCGACAAGGCGACTGAACGAGGCGATGCGGTGGCATCGTTGAGCGAAGTCAACGCAGTTCGATGGGAAAACAGGCAAGTTATTTAGCGAAATGTCAATGATACAGTACACTAGAGAGACTGCAAAACACTTTTCCTGTTTTTGCCTGATTTTCTGTCTAAAATATATAAATGGGGGAAACTCATGTTAAAAATTGCGATCTGTGATGATAATGAAGTACAACTCACTATCATCCAGGAAGAATTAGAAAAAAACATAAAAGAAAAGACTTCTTATACGATAGATAAATTTAACAGCGATGCAGCTTTTTCCAGGATACTGCAATCCGGGAATTGTCCTTATGATATTATTTTTATGGATATCGTTCTGGGAGACAGTTCTGCATCCGGGATCGACCTGGTACATAAAGTCAATCTTCTGAATCCATCATGTCAGATCATTTATATCAGCCAGTATCTGGAATTTGCTCCCGATGTTTATGACACACAGCATGTGTATTTCGTTAATAAAGAACGGCTGTCTGAATTTCTTGGCAAAGCCCTGGATTCTGCAATAAAAAATATCGCCTGTACAGACGATACAAATTACTTATATTTTACCATTCGCAAGAAACAGCACAAAATTCCGCAAAACGCTATCTTATATATGGAACGTAACCTGCGGGAAACTACTATCGTAACGCGAACAGAAGAATTCAAAGTATCCGAAAGAATCGACCAGCTGCTTGAACGTCTTCCTTCCTGGTTTGTTGTCTGTCACAGAAGCTATGCCGTAAATCTCAGACTTGCCAGTTCTATCAAGCAATACTCTGTGTCCTTTCCCAATGGAAAAACAGTTCCCATTGGGCGCACACATTATGCAAGTGTAAAAAAATCCTTTGCACTTATGAACAGTTATCTTATTTCTGAGTAACCAATCACAATGCTTTAAGTGTCTCAAACGGGATCGTCCCACCAAACAGATCCAGCGCGCTGCCGACGGTCACGTCGAGTCTGCCTTTGCCGTGGAGTTTCAGGAGTTCGATGTCTTTCATGCTTCCTACGCCGCCTGCATAGGTAATCGGGCATTTCTGGTAGGCAGATAAAAGGTCTGCGAGTTCTGTCTCGATGCCGTTTGCTTTGCCTTCTACGTCTACAGCATGGACAAGAAATTCATCACAGTGGCTTCCGAGTTCTTCCATTACTTCGAGAGTTACCGGTACATCGGTGAATTTCTGCCAGCGGTCTGTGACAATGAAATACTGGTTATCTTTTTTGCGGCAGCTGAGATCAAGTACAAGATGTTCTTTTCCTGCTGCCTGCTCCATCTTTGCAAGATTTTCCCAGGAAAGTTTTCCATCTTTAAACACATAGGAAGTAACAATGACATGGCTTGCGCCGGCATTCAGATATTCCTCTGCATTTTCCGGGCAGACACCGCCGCCGATCTGAAGCCCTCCCGGGTATACTCTAAGTGCTTCGAGTGCCTGGTTTCTGGTGGCTTCATAATATTCAGAGTCTTTTCCATTCAGAAGAATGACATGTCCGCCTTTCAGTCCGGCGTTTTTGTATAATTCTGCATAAAAAGCCGCATCCTGTCCAGATACGAAGTTTTCCTTTGCCTGATCTCCGGCATCTTTGAGGCTGCCGCCTACGATCTGTTTTACTTTTCCATTATGTATGTCGATGCATGGACGAAATTTCATAAACTGTTTCTCCTTTTTCAATACAAAACCCCCGGATTCTGAGGGATCCAGGGGCTTATCATAATCCTGTTCAGGTTTTCCTGAGGATATCATAATATGGTTTTCTGTTTCGTGCAAGCACTTTTACTTTATCGTATTAAATTAATAAAACAGGAAGGCTAAGATCTTATCGTCCTTCTACGGCATTTCCAACGGCATCGCCGACATCTTCCACCGCGTCACCTACGCCGTCACCGAGATCTTTGACACCGTTTCCAAGTGCACCGGATACGGTATCGTCGTTATTGTCTGTGTTATTGTTCGTATTTTCTGCATTGTTTTCTGCTGTTCCGCTGCCGTTTTCTGTCACAGTTCCATTGTCTCCGGTTCCCTCTGACATGGTATCGCCATTATCCAGAGCGGCATCGTCTGCGCCGGAGTTTGCATCTGCATTATTTTCATTAGCAGTGGCATTTGCCGCATCATCGTTGACATTGTTATCTGCATTGTCGCCCATCATATCATTTTCTTCCGTCACAGTTCCAGTCTCATCGGCTGCATTATTATTGTTTCCACAGGCAGTCAGCATTCCAAGCGTCATGATAAGCAATGTACCTGTCAGGATCCCTTTGAATTTTTTCATTGTCATTCTCCTTTACCATGGATTTTATCTTGTGGTAATAATATGTACCAGATTTCAAAATCCTATTCTGGAAGAAAATGGAAACAGCAGACATAATACTGAACACAAAAAGGTGTAAACACCACCCGATGTTTACACCTTTACTGATTCTGTCGTTATTTGATTAATGAGTTTATTTATCCTTCGATCACATCAGCCATATCATATCTTCCTGCCGGTTTGCCTGCGAGGAATTTGGCTGCCTCTACTGCGCCCTTGCCAAAAACAGCTTTGGAATATGCAGTGTGCTTGAATTCGATCACTTCATCCGGACCTGCGAAAATTACTTCATGGTCACCTACGATGGTTCCGCCGCGGACTGCGGAGATGCCAATCTCCTTGTCGTCACGCATCTCGCGCTTCTGGCTTCTGTCATAGACATAGTGATACTGGTTATCCATAGCTTCGTTAAGGCTGTCTGCAAGCGCCAGAGCTGTACCGCTCGGTGCATCTACTTTAAGACGGTGATGACGTTCTACGATCTCCATGTCAAATCCTGCTGTTGCAAGAACTTTGGCAGCATCCTGAATCAGTTTGAGCAGGGTGTTGATGCCAAGGGACATATTTGCAGATTTGAGGACAGGGATCTTCTTTGCTGTCTCCTCTACTTTGGCAAGCTGTTCTTCAGAAAGTCCTGTTGTGCAGAGTACAACCGGAAGGTTACGCTCTACGCAGAAATCCAGCAGTGCATCTGCTGCCTTGGCTGAAGAAAAGTCGATCACTACATCTGCCTCTGTCTGACATGCTTTGATATCTGTGAATACCGGATATGTGGTGTTTCCTTTGTCTGCAATATCGATTCCGGCAACGATCTCTGCATTTGCATCCTTCGCAACCAGATCAGAGATCACCTGACCCATATGTCCACAGCATCCGTGCATAATAATTTTTACCATAATCTTAGTTTCCTCCGGGGTATCTTAAGCAAGTTTGATTCCAAAATTTTTCATTGCTTTGATCAGTGTTTCCTTGCTTGCTTCTTCCATCTCGCAAAGCGGCATACGAAGCGGTCCTACATTCATTCCCATAAGGTTCAGAGCAGTCTTGACCGGAATCGGGTTTACTTCGCAGAAAAGTGCATTGATCAGCGGGATCGCATCGATCTGGATCTTGGCAGCTCCTTTGGTGTCTCCCTCAAAGAATTTCATTACCATATCATGAGTTTCCTTCGGTGCAACGTTGGAAAGTACGGAGATAACACCCAGTCCGCCCAGTGAAAGGATCGGAAGTACCTGATCGTCGTTTCCGGAATACAGTTCCAGGTCTTCGCCAGCCAGAGAAACTGTCTTGGCAATCTGGGAAAGGTCTCCGCTTGCAGCCTTAAGACCTACGATGTTCTTGACATTCTTAACAAGAGTGGCAACAGTTGCCGGCTGAAGATTACATCCTGTACGGCTCGGAACGTTGTACATAATGATCGGTGTCTCCGGTACTGCGTTTGCTACTGCAGTATAGTGAGCGATGAGTCCCTTCTGAGTTGCCTTATTATAATAAGGAGTTACTACCAGCAGAGCGTCTGCTCCGTAGGATGCTGCTTCCTTGGACATCATGATCGCAGTTTCTGTGCAATTAGAACCTGTTCCTGCGATAACCGGAACACGTTTGTTTACTTTGTCAATTGCAAATTTGATAGTTTTGAGATGCTCTCCATGTGTCATGGTTGCAGACTCACCTGTGGTACCGCAGATGATGATCGCATCTGTGCTGTTGGCAATCTGATACTCGAGCAGTTCTTCCAGTTTGTCGTAGTTCACCTTTCCGTCTTCATACATAGGGGTAACGATCGCTACACCTGCACCTTTAAAAATTGCCATTTGAACTCCTCCTTTATTCTTCTGTAATTTAATATATTCTGATAATCTGCCGGATGCTCACTGCTGTTCGCAGGAGTGATGGACTTCCTCGGAATTCAGTGTGGTTATCGTATCCACATATGGCTTAAGTTCCTCCGGAAAATTCCAGCCGGTCATTACTATATGCATGGACTCGTCCTTCTGTTTCAGAATGTCTATAATGGCATCTACCGTGACGATCCCACGATCCAGAAGTCCCAGAATCTCATCAAGCAAAAGAAAATCGCATTCCTGTGTCACAACAACCTTGCGGGCAAAATTCAATCCGTTGAGGATATTGGATCTCTCCTCCGCTTTCTCTTCCTCAGTGAGCTGTTCATAACAGCAGTCCCTCTTTTCAAAACGGAAAATCTTGAAATCCAGATTGTCCAGATCCTCCAGAAAATCCAGTGAACGCTTCTCACATCCCTTCAGGAACTGGATAACGATCACACTCTTGCCCTGCACCGCTTCACGGATGCTCTGTCCGATCGCGAGTGCGGTCTTGCCCTTTCCGTTTCCACAGTATACTTCTGTTAATTCTCTTTCCATAACTACTTCCTCTTAACGTTGGTAAAACTAATCCTTGCATTAATGGTTTTATCTTACCTCAGTTCCGGCAAAAAAGCAAGCTGTATCTGTCCTCCGGACGTTTCCCAGATATTTCCTAATCTACGTACTCCAACTTGCTCACGGATACTTCATACGCTATGCGCTTCTCGGACTGATTCTCACCGATACGCTTCATATATTCCCTGCTCTGGATCCTGCCCCACAGAAGTACATGTCCGCCTACTGCAAACGCCGAAGCATATCGCGCATTTCTGCCCCAGCAGATGCATGGTATGTAATCTGATTTTCCGTAAGGCCGGTTCACTGCCAGCAGGATATCTGCAATTTCTCTTCCAAGAGGAGTCTTGCGGTAAACCGGCGGTTTGCATATAAAGCCATCCATAAAGATCTGGTTGACCGGAACATTTTCATCGTCCTCCTCCACAAACTTCACTTCACGCGCAAAGACAGAGAGCACCAGTCGATTGTGCTTCTCCTCATGGCGGTTATAGGAACGAAACTGTCCATGGATTTCAATATACTCTCCTATATAATCCTGTGTGACATCGATCAGACGCTCTGACACCATGACCGGGATCCTGTCCTCAGAATCACTCAGACGCTTGACGATCAGCTCCATTGTATAAAAGCCCTCGCCAAACACCAGATGACTGAATGTAAAGCCTGTATCAATTTTTCCCATGATCGATACCTGATTGTTTTCAATGATTTTGTCTGCCATAAATAGTTCTCCTTCCTCTTTGGGTATTTTGTTTTTTATAGAACTATGAATATGAAGGCTTATGCAGATTTAGAACTACTTTTAAAAAAAATTTTTCTCAACACCTTGTAATCTGCGAAAAATGTGGTAAACTGGAATGTCGTATCATGGAAAAAACACATTAATATAGAAGAAAAAAGAAAGGATTTCGATTTTTATGAATATCAAACGCGAAGATGTACGCAACGTAGCCATTATCGCCCATGTCGATCACGGCAAAACCACCCTGGTAGACCAGCTTCTGAAGCAGAGCGGTGTATTCCGTGAAAACCAGGAAGTTCAGGAACGTGTCATGGACTCCAATGACATTGAGCGTGAGCGCGGAATTACTATTTTGTCCAAGAACACTGCTGTCCACTACAAAGGAGTAAAAATCAACATCATCGATACCCCAGGTCATGCAGACTTCGGCGGCGAAGTAGAGCGTGTACTGAAAATGGTCGATGGCGTTATTCTTCTGGTAGATGCTTTTGAGGGTGCTATGCCTCAGACTAAATTTGTTCTGAAGAAAGCTCTGGAGCTGAACCTGCACGTTATCGTCTGCATCAACAAGATCGACCGTCCGGAAGCACGTCCTGATGAAGTTATCGATGAAGTTCTGGAACTTCTTATGGACCTTGAAGCTTCTGACGAGCAGCTTGACTGCCCGTTCCTGTATGCTTCTGCAAAAGCAGGCCATGCAGTTCTTGACCTCGCAGATACACCGGAGAATATGGCTCCGCTGTTTGAGACAATCCTGAAATATATCCCGGCTCCGGAAGGTGATCCGGAAGCTGACACACAGGTTCTTATCAGCACCATCGACTACAATGAATATGTAGGACGTATCGGTGTAGGTAAAGTAGAGAACGGTAAGATCGCAGTAAACCAGGAACTTACCCTTCTGAACCATCACGACCTTGACAAACGCAAGAAAGTCAAGATCAGCAAACTTTATGAATTCGACGGACTGAACAAAGTTGAAGTTAAAGAAGCATCTGTAGGTTCCATCGTAGCGATCTCCGGTATCGAAGATATCCATATCGGTGATACTCTCTGCGGCGGCGACAACCCGGAGGCAATTCCATTCCAGAAGATCTCCGAGCCTACGATCTCCATGAACTTCCTCGTAAACGACAGTCCGCTTGCAGGACAGGAAGGTAAATACATCACTTCCCGTCATCTGCGTGACCGTCTGTACCGTGAGCTCAATACAGATGTCAGCCTTCGTGTAGAAGATACTGAAACTACCGAATGTTTCAAGGTTTCCGGACGTGGTGAACTTCACCTTTCTGTCCTGATCGAGAACATGCGCCGTGAGGGTTATGAATTCGCAGTAAGTAAACCGGAAGTTCTGTATCACACAGACGAACGCGGCAAGAAACTTGAACCAATGGAAATCGCTTACGTTGATGTTCCGGAAGAATTCTCCGGTACCGTTATCCAGAAACTGAGCGAGCGTAAAGGTGAACTCCAGGGAATGAGCACAGCCAGCGATGGTTCTGTCCGCCTGGAATTCCATATCCCGTCCCGTGGACTGATCGGTTTCCGTGGAGAGTTCCTTACTTCCACCAAGGGTACCGGTATCCTGAATACAACCTTCGATGGATATGCTCCATACAAAGGAGATTTCCAGTACCGTAAACAGGGCTCCCTGATCGCATTCGAAGCAGGTGAAGCTGTTGCATATGGTCTGTTCTCCGCACAGGACCGTGGGACACTTTTCGTTGGACCTGGCGAAAAAGTATACAGCGGTATGGTCATCGGACAGAATGGTAAAGCTGAAGACATCGAACTGAATGTCTGCAAGACCAAACATCTGACCAACACACGTTCCTCTTCCGCCGATGAAGCTCTGAAACTGACACCGCCTAAGGTTCTCAGTCTTGAGCAGGCGATCGAGTTTATCGACCAGGATGAGCTTCTTGAGGTTACACCATCAAGCCTTCGTATCCGCAAGAGAATTCTTGATCCCAGAGAAAGAAAACGTGCTGCATTCCGTAAGCAGTAAGAGTAAATCACAGGACACGCCGCTGGCGTTCCCTGATATACAGAGCAATAAAAGAATCGCCCTGAGTCGTAACATTTTAACGGCTCAGGGCGGTTTTATTTGTAAAAATTCAATTATCGGCAGTCACACCTGAAATTTACCGGATTCCCAGTTTCCGGTACAGTGCTGCTTTCACCTCATCTGCTGCAAAAGCTATGTCCACTGCATTCTTCATCAGGAGCGGAAGTTCTTCATCACGGATCCCGTAGGTTCTCTGGATGAAATCCAGTTCTTTGGTCAGATTTGTATTGCTGACTGTCCGGTTGTCGGTGTTGATCGATACCTTCAGTCCTGCATCCAGGAATTCACGGAGCGGATATTCTGCGGTACTGTTGACTGCTTTTGTCTGGAGATTGCTGATCGGGCACATTTCGATTCCTATGTTTTTCTCTGCAAGTGCTCTCTCAAGTTCTTTATGACCACGCATGGCGATACCATGTCCGATCCTCTTTGCTCCGACCTGCACAGAATCTATGATATTCTGAGGATTTCCACATTCTCCTGCATGGAGAGTAAAAGGTATCCCCAGTTTCCCCGCTTTTGTAAACAGTTCCATGAACTCCGACATTGGATATACTGCCTCTGCTCCAGCAAGGTCTGCTCCGCATACACCGGAACCGAGATATTCCCTTGCCGCCTTGAGCATACGATAATTCTCTTCCTCGCTATGATGGCGCATTGCACAGGTGAGTACTCCGTACTCTACTCCAAAATCTTTCCTGCCGCGTTCCAGACCACTAAGAAGTGCTTCGATCACTTTGCTGCAGTTCATATCCTCTGTCTCTGAGAACAGCGGAGCGAAACGGATCTCTGCATAGCAGACATTTTCCTGGCTCATGCTGCGAAGTACATCATAACCGGCTTCCGCAAGTCCCTGTTCGTCCATGAGGCATCGGCCCGGGATGTCAAATTTCTCAAGATATTCGGCAAGACTCGTACAGTCGTCAGAAACTGTAAGTTCTTCCTGGCTGACCTGTCTTCCAAGTCTTTTCTCTATAAATTCTCTGCTGAGTGAACCGTCCAGATGACAGTGCAGCTCTACTTTTGGCAGTTGTTTCAGTTCTTCTTTCGTCATATTCATTCTCCTTTTCCTTCCATTTCTGAAAAGAACTGATCCGGCGGGCATCACGAGACTGCACCTGAATCAGTTCTTAATTACTTTGAATCAATGTTTCTGTTGTTTCTTTTTCTTCAGAAGCTGAACCTTTGCCTCAAGAAGTTTCTCTCTGGAAAGTTTCGGCTCGGAAGATTTTTCCTTCGGTGGTTCCGGCTTGTGGAAGCTATTATCGTATTCTTCTCTCATGTCTTCTTTGTGGTTCTTCTGAAGTCCTCTGTTTGTCAGTTTCCTGATAATATCATAGAGTACGCCAAAAAGCGGAACCGCAATGACCATTCCCACAAGTCCCCATAATCCGCCAAACAGAAGAATAGAAAACAGCACCCAGAAGCTGGAAACGCCTGTTGTGTTTCCGAGGATCTTCGGTCCAATGATATTTCCATCTACCTGCTGAAGAATCACGATAAAGATGAGGAAATACAATGCCTGCCACGGGTTGTCAAGAAGAAGAAGTAATGCACACGGGATTGCACCGATAAAAGGTCCGAAAAACGGTATGATGTTCGTCACACCGATGACAACACTGATAAACGCTGCAGATTCAAATCCCAACAACGTTGTCCCTGCAAAACAGATCACACCGATGATTGCAGAGTCGATGATCTTGCCAACAAAGAATCCATTGAACATCTTGTCTGTGTAATGGACTTCTTCCTCGATGATCTGTGCCCATTTGTTCGGGAATATACCATACAGGAGAAGTTTCGCCTGTGCGCCAAACAGTTTGCGGCTGGCAAGGAGATATACTGCAATCAAAAATCCGAGGAACATATTCTTGAATACACTCAGGACTTCAATCAACTGTACGGTAAGATTCCCTATAATCCCCTGAATTGTCTGCATCATACTGGAATTCGCACTCAGAATGTCATTCAGACCACTTTCAATCTGTGAAGAAAAATGATTAAAATATGCCTGAAGCTGCGGCTGATCCTGGAGCACCTGATCTATCATACGATTGCAGTATGCAAGCCGTGCCGGAAGGATACGGATGATTTTGATCGTACTGTCCCATACCTGCGGTAAGATCAGCAGGATCAGCAGAACTACGAGAGTCACTGCACATATGATCGCTATTGCAATGGAAAGAAACTTCATTCCCTTTTTCTGTTTCTCAGTTGCATTTGGACACCATTTCAGGAATCTGTCATCCATCCGGTTGCACATCGGTGCAAGGATATAGGCGATCAGTGCGCCATACAGGAATGGTTTCAGGATATTAAAGATCACGCGGATTCCTGCTGCGATACTCTGGCTCTGGTTCAGGATATACATGATCGCAAATCCAAACGCCAGGACTGCTGCACCTGTAATTCCAAGTTTCACGTATTTTGTGTTTTCATTCTGTTTCAATAATCATGCCCCCTGAAGCTTAACGCTTCCTTTGTTCCACATAAGATGTATGTGGTTTTTGTTTGATTTTACCATATCTGTTGGTGTTTATTGTAACATTCGTGTTCTTTCTTTTCAACACACAAAGTCTTAAATTTGTCCGCGCAAATCTTAAACAAATCTTAACTGCCATAAAGCAACTGCCCCGGCACTACGTTCCTGTAATGCCGGGGCAATCGCCGCTTATATTATTTATATTTTATGGAAGAAAATATATCGTTTTAATTATTTACCATAGTAAGCTTTCAGGTAGATTTCTTTGAGTTCTGCGATGAGTGGGTATCTCGGGTTTGCACCAGTACACTGGTCGTTGAATGCCTGCTCGCTCATCTCATCAAGAGTCTCAAGGAAGTATTTCTCGTCTACACCGTAATCTTTGATGGTAGGTTTGATCTCGATGATCTTCTTGAGTTCTTCGAGTTTCTCCAGAAGTTTCTCAAATACTTCTTTGTCATCTTTTCCTGTCAGTCCTACGAAACGGCCAACCTCTGCGTAGCGAGCCAGTGTCTTCGGATACTGATACTGCGGGAAAGTACCCATCTTAGCCGGAACTTCTGCTGCATTGTAGCGCATAACATCTGTAAGTACCAGAGCGTTTGCGATACCGTGCGGGATGTGATGGAAAGCGCCCAGTTTGTGAGCCAGGGAGTGGTTTACTCCGAGGAATGCATTTGCAAATGCCATACCAGCCATGCAGGAAGCATTTGCCATATGATCTCTTGCCTCTACATCGTTTCCGTTTCTGTATGCTCTTGGCAGATAATCAAATACCAGTTTGATTGCACGGAGTGCAAGACCGTCTGTGTAGTCAGAAGCCATCATGGATACATATGCCTCAAGAGCATGTGTCATAACGTCGATACCAGAAGCACTTGTCAGTCCTTTTGGTGCACTCATCATGTTGTCTGTATCTACGATCGCCATATCCGGTAACAGTTCGTAGTCAGCCAGAGGCCATTTGATTCCTGTTTCTTTGTCTGTGATGATGGCGAAAGGTGTTACCTCAGAACCTGTACCGGAAGATGTAGGTACGGCGATGAAGTAAGCTTTTTTACCCATTTTCGGGAATGTATAGATTCTCTTACGGATATCCATGAAGTCCATTGCCATATCATCGAAGTCTGCATCCGGGTTTTCATAGAGAACCCACATGATCTTACCAGCATCCATTGCGGATCCACCACCCATTGCGATGATGCAGTCTGGTTCGAATGCACGCATTGCTGCAGCACCTGCTCTTGCAGAAGCGAGGGACGGGTCTGGTTCTACATCAGAGAAGCATGTATGAACGATTCCCATTTCGTCAAGTTTGTCTTCGATCTTCTTGGTGTATCCATTCTTGTAAAGGAAGGAGTCAGTTACGATGAAGCAGCGTTTTTTGCCCATCACGTTTTTCAGCTCATCAAGAGCAACCGGCAGGCAGCCTTTTTTGAAGTAAACTTTTTCCGGGGTTCTCATCCAGAGCATGTTCTCTCTCCTCTCAGCAACAGTCTTGATATTGATCAGGTGTTTAACACCAACGTTTTCAGATACAGAGTTTCCACCCCAGGAACCGCATCCAAGTGTCAGAGACGGAGCGAGTTTAAAGTTGTAGAGATCTCCGATACCACCCTGAGAAGATGGAGTGTTGATCAGGATACGGCAGGTCTTCATTGCTGCTGCATGTTTTGCCATCTTTTCTTTCTCATTTACGTTGATGTACAGAGAAGATGTATGTCCATATCCACCGTCAGCTACCAGCTGTTCTGCTTTTGCGATAGCTTCGTCGAAGGTTTTTGCCTTGTACATTGCAAGTACAGGAGAAAGTTTCTCGTGTGCGAACTCTTCGCTGATATCTACAGATTCTACTTCACCGATCAGGATCTTGGTTTCTGCCGGAACAGTAACTCCTGCCATCTCAGCGATCGTAGCTGCTTTCTGTCCAACGATCTTGGCATTCAGTGCACCGTTGATCAGGATTGTTTTTCTTACTTTTTCGATTTCGTCTTTCTTAAGGAAGTAGCATCCTCTGTACTGGAACTCTTCTTTTACTGCTTTGTAAATGCCTTCAAGAACAGTTACGGACTGCTCAGAAGCACAGATCATACCATTATCAAATGTTTTGGAATGGATGATGGAGTTTACTGCAAGACGGACATCTGCTGTGTCGTCGATGATAACCGGTGTATTTCCGGCTCCAACACCAAGTGCCGGTTTTCCGGAGGAGTATGCTGCTTTAACCATTCCAGGACCACCTGTTGCAAGAATGATGTCAGCTTCCTTCATTACGAGGTTTGTAAGCTCAAGGCTTGGTACATCGATCCAGCCAATGATTCCTTCCGGAGCACCTGCTTTTACTGCTGCTTCAAGAACAACTTTGGCAGCTTCAATAGTGCTTCCTTTTGCACGTGGATGTGGGCTGATGATGATTGCGTTTCTTGTCTTCAGAGCGATCAGGGTTTTGAAGATTGCTGTGGAAGTCGGGTTTGTTGTCGGGATAACTGCTGCGATCAGACCGATCGGTTCTGCAATTTTCTTGATTCCATAAACCGGATCTTCTTCCAGTACACCACAGGTCTTGGTGTTTTTGTATGCATTGTAGATGTACTCTGCTGCGTAATGGTTCTTGATGACTTTATCTTCTACGATACCCATTCCTGTTTCTTCAACGGCTGCTTTTGCAAGCGGAATACGGGCTTTGTCTGCTGCTGTTGCGGCTGCTTTGAAGATCTTGTCTACCTGCTCCTGAGTATAGGTAGCAAAAATTTTCTGAGCTTCTTTCATCGCAGCGATCTTGGCTTCAAGTGCCTCTGGAGTGTCGATAATTGCCGGGATGTGGGTTTCTTTCTTTGCCATTTCTGAATCCTCCTGTTTTCCTCTTGTGATTTGATTCTTTCTGGTTTTAGTAGTGTGTTTGATGGTTGTGTGTGTTAATGAATTAACGTTAATTATTTATCAATCTTGCTGATGAGGTTATTATATTAGATTGTTAATCATTTGTCAATATATTTTAACCACCTAAAAAATCCACTAAATCCCTTTTTATTTATTCTTTTTATGTAATTTACACAACTATGCCCGGGGCATTTTTGTATATGTTTATTATATTTTATGGTCACTTATTTTGCAATTTATTTTCATATGGTATTTTATATAAGTTTTTTTGTTTTTCTCTGTATAAATTAGTTATTTTGTATATAATAGAATAATGCACCAGAATATATTGTCATATTCCTATTTTATCCTGCATAGATTAGAGGATAAGAGATGACACAGAACTATTCCCTGTTCTGCGCTTCTCTTCTGTTTTACTTTCTTTTAACATGATCAATCTACAGATTTATTATTGAAGGAGTATTCTAATGGGAAGCGGTAATGCAATACGGGTAACAGAACCAGAAACATTCACACTGATACAATTAGAGGAAGAAAGACAGAAATTGAAAAAGAAAGAACTATTAAAGAATATGCTGACCGACAGCGAGTTCAGCATCCAGGGACAATGTGCCATCAATCTTATGATGACCAAGATCGATATCATCAACACTTTTCTGCTGATGAAGACCGGACGAAACTACATACAGATGAAGACCGGACGACTCAAGAGCTACGACAGTGTCTGCAAGAAAATGCAGAAAAAAGGCCTCGATATGAATTTCGCGCAGGCAGTGGAGAAGATCAACGACCTGATCGGGGTCCGTGCTGTGTGCGCTTATGTGGACGATATCTACAAGGTGGCTGACCTGATCCAGAAACAGCAGGACATCCGCATCATCAAGATCAAGGACTATATCAAGCAGCCCAAGAAATCCGGCTATCAGAGCCTGCATCTGATCCTGGAGATCGCAATTCCATTCCAGAATGAGAATCAATGGGTCAAACTGGAGCTTCAGCTCCGGACGGCTGCAATGGATTACTGGGCAAACCTCGACCACCAGCTCCGTTATAAGAGAGGTCAGAAACAGGCTGCCGTTATCAATGAGGAACTGCAGCAATGTGCCTCTATGATCAGCCAGCTCGATCAGAAGATGCTGGCGATCCGCAAGAAAATTGATAAGATCTGATATAATGCCATGTAAACGTAGACAGGAGCCTCTGCCTTGTATTTCTACAAGAGGGGCTCCTGTTTTTGTGGTTTTATCTAAAATCCTGTATAAATAGTGTTTTATATTGTTATTTTTTTGTCATTCTTTTGTTGTTTCATGTGGATTATTTGCCCAGTCCATACTCCGCAGCCAGTTTCTTAAACTCCGGAAGGGAATTCTGGATCGTCTCATAGGAAACACAGTATGCCAGCCTCACATATCCCGGGCAGGCAAAGGAGCTTCCCGGAACCATGAGGATATTGTATTTCTTGCCGGCCTCACAGAACTGTTTCTCATCTGCGATCGGAGATTTCACGAACAGGTAAAAAGCTCCCTGTGGTTTGATGCACTCAAATCCACATTCTGTCAGTCCATTGTAAAGTGCCAGACGGTTTCTGTCATAAGCTGCAACATCTACTTCTGCGTCTACGCATTTCTGGATGACTTTCTGCATCAGGGACGGTGCATTGACACTTCCGAGTACACGGTTTGCGATCGCTGCTGCTGTGATGACGGTTGCGCTGTCTTCCAACTCATCCGGAATGACCAGATAACCGATACGCTCACCCGGCAGAGACAGAGATTTACTGTAGGAATATCCTACAACCGTATTCTTGTAGTATTTCGTCAGATACGGAACTTCTACGCCGTCATAAGCCAGCTCTCTGTATGGCTCATCAGAAATCAGATAGATCACAGAACCGAACTCCTGCTGTTTTTTCTCCAGGATCGCTGCAAGTTCTTTGATAGTATCCTCGGAATAAACGACACCTGTCGGATTGTGCGGTGTATTTACGATCACTGCACGAGTGTTGACTGTAATTTTTTCTTCCAGTTCTTTAAGGTTCGGCTGAAAGGTCTCTGTGTTCGGTGAGATTTCCACAAGCTTGCCATCATAGTTGCGGACATATGCACCATATTCCAGGAAATACGGTGCAAAAACGATCACTTCCTCTCCAGGATTCAGGATCGTTTTGAGGATCACGTTCAGGCCACTGGCAGCACCAACAGTCATGATCAGATTATGTGCAGAAAAAGCAGTTTCGAAACGACGGTTCAGAGACTGTGCGATCGTCTCTCTGACATCCTCGAACCCGGCGTTACTCATATATCCATGAAGGACAGTCGGTTCTTCGTTGTTTACAAGATCTATGATTGCTTCGCGTACACAGTCCGGTGCCGGAACACTTGGATTTCCAAGGCTGAAGTCATAGACTTTGTCCGCACCGTACTTTGCCCGGAGACGGTTTCCTTCTTCGAACATCATACGGATTGCTGAATTGTTCTGTACGAAAGGTTTCATTTTTTCTGCTATCATAATACTTGTGCCTCCTCTTAATTCTTATTGTTTGCGATACTTACGGATTGTTCCGTGGTATCTTATTTCTTTTTGCTGTGTCCGAATGAGATCCATCCTGTCAGTGCCAGCATGGCAATACCGACGATCATCCATGGGATCAGATAAGCATTTCCCTTCGGCTGGAACATGTCATAGTAACCTTTGAGATAAATGATTGCTACAACGACCGGGATCACCCACAGCATATAGTTTCTGATAGATGCCGGGAACTTCATTCCCTTTCCTGTATTGGCTTCTTTCAGGAAATTCTTCCATCCCCATCCGTTCTTAGATGTACAGAAAATCACGAATATTACAGATCCAAGCGGCAGGATGTTGTTTGAGATAATAAAGTCCTCAAGATCCATGATAGTTGTTCCTTCACCAAGGATCTGGATTCCGGACCATGGTCCAAAGCCAAGGATTGCCGGCATGGAAAGGATAATGATCAGAACGATATTAAATGCAACAGCCTTGTTGCGTTTCCATCCCCACAGATCCATTGCAAAGGACAGGATATTTTCGAATACTGCAATTACTGTAGACAGTGCCGCAAAAGACATAAACAGGAAGAACAGTGCTCCCCAGAGTCTTCCGCCAGCCATCTGATTGAACACATTTGGCAAAGTGATGAACACAAGTCCCGGACCTGCTCCCGGCTCTACATTGAATGAAAAACACGCCGGAATGATAATAAGTCCTGCCATCAGTGCTACGAAGGTATCCAGGATCAGGATGTTGATGCTTTCTCCTGCAAGGGTACGTTCTTTGCCCATGTAGCTTCCGAAGATCTCCATCGCTCCGATACCGATACTCAAAGTAAAGAATGCCTGTGACAGTGCCCCAAAGATTACATTTCCAATTCCTGCCTCGCGGATATTGTCAAGATTCGGTACAAGGTAGAATTTCACACCTTCCATTGCTCCATCCAGTGTTACGGAGTGAACTGCCAGTACAACGATCAGTGCCAGCAGACAGATCATCATAATCTTAGTGATACGCTCGATTCCGTTCTGAAGTCCCAGGGAACATACACCAAATGCCAGCAGGACCGCTGCGATCATCCATCCGGTCATCGTTCCTGTAGATGTCATCAGATTTGAGAAAAATCTGCTCACTTCTTCGGAAGAAGCTCCGCTCAGTTTCCCGGTTGCCATAACATAACAATAGTACATCATCCATCCTGCAACCATCGTATAAAACATCATCAGCATGTAGTTACCGATCATTCCCATATAGCTGTATTTATGGAAATTAGAACCTTCCGGCTCCAGTTTGTGAAATGCTCTTGCCGTACTCAGTCTGCTGCTTCGTCCTACTGCAAATTCGCTTACAAGGATCGGAAGTCCAAGCAGTACAAGAAAGCCAAGATAGATCAGAATAAAAGCGGCACCGCCGTACTTACCTGTCATGTACGGAAATTTCCATACGTTTCCAAGACCTACTGCACATCCTGCTGAAACCAGGATGAATCCAAGTCTTGATCCAAATGTTTCTCTTTCTTTCAAAAGATTTTCCTCCTCCATTTTCATTAACTTATCTATTATAACACAAGGACAGTCCGATGTGAACTGTCCTTGCAGGAATTGGGATTTCAATTTGAAGTTTTATATATAGTTATATCAGGCAAGATGTTATACGGTCGTTACAAGTGCCTCAAAAGCACCTTCCAGTTCATACTCACCGATATTGGCTGTGACAAAGAGGCTGTCTCCTTTTTTGAAAGTCAGGGTTTCTTCCTTATCGCGGATCGTACCTTTTCCTTCCATGACGAGAATGCTTACGAAGGAAGTCTTGTCGATCTCGCCGAACACTTTTTTGACGTGCTGTCCGTCGAGAACGAGCTTATCTACGGTAAAGTACGGGTAGGATACGATATGCGGTTCGAAGGTCTACTTCTTTCAGCCATGGATATTCTTTTTTATATCCGGCCGGTGTATTTTTCAACATCTTTTTTTCTTTCTGGTAATGACTGATCTTATCTGCAAGCATCTGGTTATAAAGAAAACGGCAGCAGCCGATTGTTTTCTCTATCTGAATTATCTGCTCTTTATTTGGATAGATCCTTATTTTTACTGCCGGGTTTATTTTTCTCACCCTGACTTTCTATATACTGACGGATTGATTCTATTTCTATGAACATATTGTTCTTGCTTCATTATAATATATTTGTTTTATAAGAACAAGTGCTTTTATGAATTATTCGAGCAGATATGCTCAAAGGTCAATTCATCCCTTCACCTATAGGTGAGGGAATTCTTACTACATTTGTTAAATTAACTTGTTGTGCTAGATAAAATAAAATATAAAGAAACTTCAACAAAATGTGCTATC
>ERZ838399.199-NODE-199-length-76102-cov-7.429642_pt1 | contig 76102 bp, 64 predicted proteins | sample MGYA00519683_ERZ838399 | MGnify/ENA primary metagenome ERZ838399 (study PRJEB31850, sample SAMEA3708833) | human gut metagenome | biome: human gut; feature: human-associated habitat; material: faeces | place: China | collected 2014 ...
TCTACATATTTATCGCTTTAGAAATTGCCTTAAGATATTATAATAGATTGCAGAATAGTATAGATTAAATAATAACTTTCCATACTATTATGAGAAACGATATTAAGCGTGTTGCCATTACACATATTTATCCCAATATATGTAGTAGTTGTATTGTGGTTTTACTTTAAATGTTGTTTTGATTCCAATGGCAACAGCCTGTTCCGCAGTAACCTCTTCTGTAGAAATCATTTCCAAAGCAAGATATTTCTGACATCGATATGGAAGATTTGACAAACAAAATAGCTTTGTGGACGGACATTTGTACTCTTGAAAAAAAATTAAATGTCTCTTTCGACCCCAGCGCACCGATGCCACAAGAAGATTTGGAATTTCTGTATCAGCTTAGAGCTTGCCTCCTTTGCCACAAAAAAATCGCATGGAAGCATCCTTTTTCCAAATTGCATCTTACCCAAACCAGTCAAAGCATTCATGAAATCGAAAGTCTTGTTGGAAAGGACGATATTTCACTTAATTTTGATGAGGGACCGATATCATGCACTTTACTTGGCACGAGCTTCGAACTATATAGCAAAACAGAACTGCGGCATATTCTTATTACAAGCATTGATTGGACCGATGACAATAAATCTTCTGCAGATTTGTATATAGCTGATTCTTCTTCAAGGTCATGGGAACTTTTACGCGCATTTGTTACCACTGATGAATATCTCAACAATTCATCTCGCCATAAGTTGGCTTCATCGTAATTTTATATAGTATACAAACGAGAGTAATAAAGGAAGTATCAACGTTGTGTTACGTTATTGCTAAAGACCGCTATGGCCACGGCTGCATAGCATTTGAAACCGTGCATGGGAAGCATTTGGCTGATTTAAAATGGTCACTGGATGAAGCCCTTGGCAATACCGGCGTAGAAATCATGACCATCAGCCACCCCGAAGCCTATGGCGAGTACGCGCCTTATCACTTTGTGCAAACTGAGGAAGAGTTTATAAAGCAGACCCTTGCCTTGCGGCCATAACCTCCAATTTTGTGCGTATCTTTTAATCCTACTTTTCTCCAGAACCCATCTACCAACTCATCTACGGACGGCCATTCTGGTTGAGAAACGCTGCGAAAATTACTACACATTGCCTAAAATCAGTTGCTCTTATTTGTAGAATACCAACAAAATTTTACGGTGATTCTAGAATTTTTGCCAGCGATGCTTTCTCATAACCGGTTCAGTGGGGGTTCGAATCCCTCACGGCCCATAAAAAGAACGCAGCTATGTTATTTTTTAAGATAACACGGCTGCGATTCTTTATTTCTCGTACAATTCACGGCTCAACTGATTGCGTATCGACTCCCGGCGTTTTTTGTATTGCTGGGTGTAGATCATTAAAGTCGTGCTCGGCTGGGCGTGACCTGCTTCAGCGGCAACCGTTGCAACGCCGATGTCAGGATTCGACATGAGCAGGCTGACAAAGGTATGTCGGAACATGTGCGGGTGAATGTCGCTGATTCCCGCTTTCTGCGCCACACGCTTTACCAGCTTGTTATAGCCGTCCGGGTTGCGCGGCCAGCCGAAGTCATCAATGATGACAAATTAAGCCTTATTTGTGTCATTTCTCGGGGCGAAAATCGGGGTAAATATCCCTTTCTAAGCCTTTCAAAATAGCACATAAGGTATTTGTACCAACCTGTGGTTATGTATTGAATTATGGGTTTTGGGTAACAAAAAACACCGTATTTCTACGGTGCGTTCTGTCAGATATATTCTGTTTTATGATAGCAGAAAACTGGAATTCACAGTTCTTCCATCCTTCCCATCTTCAGCGCCATAACAAGAGTTCCGGCTGCCATCACAAAGACACCAATTTCAATCACATAGATGGGAAGAAGCGCCGGACCTGCCACGGCAAAGAAGTCCACGATAAAATGAATCCCATATGCAAGAACCGCTGTAAAAGCCGCTGTCCTGCATTTGCCTGCCTTTACCGCCCGGTAGATCAGCAGTGACAACCCGATATGCAGAATGATGGCACTGATTCTTTCGATTCCGCTTACAAAAAAGAGTGGTGCCGGTGTTGTCCATAGGGCCGACAGCTGTGACACGGTCTGGTTTGCAGACTCAGCAGGAAGTGCCGCCAGCGTATTCTGCATGGCTCCGCTGTTGATCATCAGCATGGACACAAGATTGCTGATTCCGGAGAGTCCTCCGAGCAGAATGGCCTCCACACCGCCATGCCCGATTCCATACATCAGTGCATTTGGAAAATCCAGCCATTTCTTCATCCAGAACTTCATGGCAATCAGTCTTCCGGTCTCTTCAAAAACCGCTGCAGCCAAAGCCGCGTACACATAGTAAAGCCATGGCCTGCTCTGTGCGTTCAGTCCGCAGAACTGAATGACAAGAACATGCAGCAGCTGCTCCAACAGCATGGCAAACAGCAGATAGGTTCCTGCTCCGATAAAGAACGAGGAAATCCTTGCCTTAAGCTTCACCCTTCCTGCAATGAACAAAGCAATCGGTACCCCCATCGAGAGGACAACGGAGCAGATAACTCCCGCTATCGCCAGACCTGATATTGTGTTCAATTCCATCTTTATACCTCCCTGATTCTCAAAAAATTCCTTTATTGTATTTGAACTGTCCATACAATATAAAGCCTAATCCGACAATAACTGCTGGAAGAATGATATAATCTATAATTATTTCACTCCAAAACGAAACAATAAAACCTAATACAAGAGATATTCCTATAATCAGCGTTCCTGTGCCGACTGTTTTTCCATACTTTGGTATATCTTCTTCCTTTACTTTTCGCCTGTTATAAGAGTGAATTGTGCTGATATTGCCTTTGATATTTACAATTCCCACAACAGATATGAACACTCCCAAAATCAACATTATAATATTTTCCATAATGACCTCCTAAAAATAGAATAGTTCCTCAAATTTTTTGTCCAATGCAATACAAAGAATTAGAGCCAATTTTGCAGTTGGATTAAACTGTCCTGTTTCAATAGAACTAATGGTATTTCTTGATACCCCTACCATTTCTGCAAGCTGAGCTTGAGAAAGATTTGCTTCTGTGCGAACTTCCTTTAAGTGATTTTTCAGTTGTAATTGTTCTTTCATATTCTCACCTCTAAAAGATGGCTAACAAATCCAACAAATGCCAAAATGGAAAGCACAAAAAACAGAACAGTCAAGACCAAATCGCTCTTTCGCTTCATTTTGATAAAACGAACTAACCATTGTGTTGCAATAATGCTGAAGTATATAACCCACGGACTGTAAATCATAGTATGAGCAAGCACAGAAGATAACAGCGAAAGCAAACAACACACTAAAGCACCAACTCTGCTTGCGTGACTTCCGGCTTGATATACCACTTCCATTTCAGCCAAGTCCTTATTGCGATGTTCTTTTCTGCTTGCATTTAAGATTTCGTCCTTTTTCATAAAAACACCTCCATGCCAAGTTTTCTTTGCATATTTTAATTATACACATACCAAGTTTTCTTGTCAATAGAGTTCATAAAAAAGTTACAACCGATATAAGAGATAACTTTTCTACCACTTCGATTATACTCACGACTTAATGACTTCTTGAATACTTGCCGAAAAAGAAAAACCGCTGTGCAGCCGACAGCGGTTTATCGTCATATTCTGTTTTCAGAATAGCCAAGCAAATAACGCTGATGCAGCGACAATCAAGGCACTTCCTGCCAGTGATAGCAACATCGGTGCTGCAAATGGGCATAGCAGCAGCGCCACAAGTGCCGAAGCTGCCGCCTGTGCATAGCTGCCATCCAGCAGCGCGAGGAAAGCCGCAAAGCCGCCCAGCCCGGCAAGAATCATACCAATACTGCCGCAGATACCATACAGAAGATTAAGTACAAATCCTGCCGCATACAGCAGCGCAATCACTGGCAACGCAAGTAGGCGTACAATCCACAGTACAACGATGTTGCTTCTTAAACGAGAAAACATTGATACCCCAACCATTCTTTCAGCAGTAGATCAACTCATTCAGCACAATCTCGGAAGCCACATTCTGCACATTGTTCATCCGCTGCACCCAAAGCAGCTGATTTTCGGCTTTCAGTTCTTCCGTTATGCCTTGCTGCTCGACAAGCTGCTTTACAAGTTGGGAAAACATAGAATCCGCTTGCTCGTTGATTTCCCCAAGATGTTCGTTCAGCTTATCGGTAGCCAGCAGTTCTGTGTACAGCGTTCTCCGGCATTTTCGGAGATATTGCAGCCGTAACCGTTCCCATTTCAGGTCTGCGTGTTCACTGGTGATGTGCTTTTTCATAGCGTCTGCTCCTTTACGCTTTTCTTGTGATAGGCTTCCAAGGTTACTTTATTGTGGTTCTTTTTCCGGCAAGCATCGGAACAAAACTTTGACCGACTGCTCTCAGGCCAATAGGGGTTACCGCATATCGCGCAAATGCGCTGGCGGTAATAATGTTGCCCGCGCTCGGCTTCGCGTTCAGCTTGCTTCTGATCCTGCCGTGCTTGGTGGCAGCAGCCCTCTGAACAAAAGGTTTGGTGACTGCTGGCGGGTATAAATATCTTGCCGCATTGGGGGCAAACCTGCTTTTTTACAAGCTCACCGCCGTTAGCTGCAAGCCTTTCAGCCTTGCGCTTCTCCCGGTAGGCTTTCTCCCTTGCTCGCTGCTTTTGCAACCGTTCCGCCGCTGTCTGTGCTTCCTGCGCCTGTATCTCGGCAACTTCCTCCGGCGTGTAGTCGATGTTGACCTGCCCAACATAGTTGAAGTAAATATCAACCTTTTGGGTTCTTACTCGGCTAACGCCCTCCGCTTCATAAACCACGATTTTGTCTATGAGTTCATAGAACATTAAGTCGGAGATCTCCGTAGGATTTTTGCACTTGCGGATCAGCGCTATAAACTGCTTAATATCCCCGGATTTCTCTCTTTCCTCCGCGAGAGCGCTTTTGATTGCGTCCATTTTGGTTTCGAGGTCTGTCTGCTCGACATCGTACTGCTTCATAAGCTGCCTGTACTGTCTTTCAGATAGCAAGCCCAACATCAGATTTTCATACAGCCCGCGGACAAGGTTAGACAACTCGTCATACCGTTTCTGGCAGCGTTGCAATTCAGATTGCTGATTTTTCGGCTCTGTTTTCAGCCTTTCAATCCACAGCGATTGCAATTCGGCTGCAAAGGCGTTCTCGTCCTGCAAAACAAACCGGGAAAAGCGCTTTACGGAAGATAATACCAACGCTTCAACATTGTCAGCGCTGATAGAATGTGCCGTGCAGCTATTTACTCTGCTTGCATATCCACCGCAGCGATAGGAATACTGCACAGAACCATCCCTTTTACTGTAATGCGTCTGAAGCGTCAGCCGTCTGCCGCAGTCGGCGCAGTACAGATAACCACTCAATCGGTTGGTGTGACTGCCCCAAGCCGAAGCCCGCTGCACACGCTTTCTGCGCCTATGTACGCTATCCCATAGCTCCTGCGATATGATAGGCTCATGTGTGTTTTGGAACAAATACTGTTCGTCTTGGGCTGTGCTTTTCCGCTTATGCAGTTTGAAATTAGTGCCTACCGTTTTACGCAAAACCGTGTGTCCAAGGTATTCTTGTCTTTCCAATATGCCCCTAACCGTAGACATTCCCCACAGGTTGGGATTGGAATACTTCTGCCCATTGTACTGCTCCGGGTGGTATTCCTTTGCGTAGGCAGATGGAATCAGAATCTTTTCTTCCGTCAGCTTTTCCGCGATTGCTCGCGTACTTTTTCCCTCGTTGGCAAGTAAAAAGATACGCTTTACAACCTCGGCAGCAACAGGATCAACGACAAGCGCTTGCTTATCAGACGGAACACGGTTATACCCATAGGGAATGGAACCGCTGCAACGCTTGCCGTCCTTCATACGAGCATCAAAAACAGAACGGATTTTGTTACTTGTATCCTTGGCATACCATTCATTCATAATGTTCAAGAATGGAGCAAAGTCGTTGTCGGAAGATTTGTCGCTGTCGATGCTGTTGTTGATTGCGAGGAAGTGGACTTTTTTCTGCGGGAATAGGATTTCCGTATAAAAGCCGACCTGCAAATAGTTTCGTCCTAAGCGGCTCATGTCCTTGACGATAAGGGTTTCCACATTCCCAGCTTCGATTTCACTTATCATTGCTTGGAAGCCGGGTCGATTGAAGTTCACCCCGGAATAGCCATCATCGGTGAAGTGGCGAATGTTTGCATATCCGTTTTTCTGAGCGTAATCTTCCAAGTATTTCTTCTGATTGGTGATGGAATTTGACTCTCCCGACAGGTCATCATCGCGCGATAATCGTTCATACAGCGCTGTTATTTTTGAATACCTTGCTATTATCTCCACCACCTTTCTACCGTTGGGCTTTTACTTTTGGTCGTTTAGATTTATCGTCCTATTAGAGTGTACCCCTCCGGCGCAAGCTCCACGGCTGTCACGGTTTCCCCAAAGGTGGATGCCCACGCATCAAAGGAGGCAAGCCCGTGCTGTTCCAGGGTTTCCCGCTGCAAATACCGCTGCATCGTGAACAGCTCCGCCATAGAGTTGCTGATGGGCGTACCCGTGGCAAACACCACACCGCGGCTGCCGGTGATTTCATCAAGGTAGCGGCATTTCATATATAGGTCGCTGGCGCGCTGGCTCTCGGTTTGGGATATGCCCGCCACATTGCGCATTTTGGAAAGCACCGCAAGGTTCTTAAAAGCGTGGGCTTCGTCCACCATCAGGCTGTCTACGCCAAGCTGCTCAAAGGTCACCACATCGTCCTTGCGGGATTGGTCGTTGAGCTTATCCAGCTTTTTCTCCAGCTGCTTGCGCATATGCTCCATCTGCTTGACGGTGAAATTCTCGGCGCGTTCCTCTTTCAGCTGTGCCACTTGGTTGATCACATCGTGAATCTGGCTTTGCAGGTATTCGACCTGCCGTTCCTGTGACAGCGGGATGCGCTCAAACTGGCTGTGTCCGATCACGATGATATCGAAGTTGCCGGTAGCGATGCGGGCACAGAACTTTTTTCGGTTTGCCTTTTCAAAATCCGTTTTGCGGGCAACCAGAATTTCGGCGTTGGGGTACAGCAGCAAAGCCTCGGCTGCCATCTGCTCGGTCAGGTGGTTGGGTACACAGATCAGGGTCTTGGTGCAAAGCCCAAGACGTTTCTTTTCCATCGCTGCAGCGACCATTTCGTAGGTTTTCCCGGCGCCCACCACGTGCGCCAGCAGTGTATTGCCGCCATACAGAATGTGCGCAATGGCGTTTTTCTGGTGGGGGCGCAGCGTGATTTCAGGTGACATACCGTGGAACAGAATATGGCTGCCATCGTATTCGCGGGGGCGCAGGGAGTTGAACCGTTCGTTGTATTCCTTTACCAGCATCTGGCGGCGGGTCGGGTCTTTCCAGATCCAGTCCTTGAAAGCGTCCTCGATCTGCTGCTGTTTCATCTGGGCTTCCTGCGTGGCAGCAGCGTTCAGCACCCGAATCTTATTGCCCTGCATATCCTCTTTGGTATCAAAGATGCGCACATCCCGCAGGTTCAGGCTTTCTTCCAGAATGTGATAGAAGTTGGCGCGCTGAGTGCCGTAGGTCACGGTGGCTTTAATGTTGCCGCCCGTATAGCTTTTGTTGGTCACATTCCAAACGCCGGTCAGCGGTATGTACAGCACCTTCACGCGGTCCCGCACATAGTAGGGCGCGTCCACCAGCTCATCGGCAAACTGCTTGATGAGTTCAGGTGCCAGCCAAGTGGCACCCAGACGCACGGCAATTTCGCTGGCTTCCAAGTCCTTCGGCTGCACGGTTTCCAGTGCCTGCACATTCACGGCAAAAGCGGGGTTATTCTGTGCCGCCAGCTTTGCCACCTGCAATTTGTGGCGCACATCGCCGGAAAGATATTCATCGGCGGTATAGTAGCGCGGTTCACCGCTTGCGTCCTTTTCCAGCGGGTCGGCAAAGATAACGCCTTGCAGGTCGCTCACCAATGTGTCTTTGTCCTTGCCGGTCAGCTGCTGCATATATCCAAAGTCGATGCCTGCGCGCTCACCGACACTCAGCGCCAGCGCCTCACTGGCGGTTTCCACGCGCTCGGCAGGGCGGGCAGCCCGGATGGTGCGTTTTGAAAACATATCCGACTTGCCGATGAAGTTGCCCTCGCTGTCGAGGTTTTCCAAGGAACACAGCAGAAAATATCCGCTGTCATCCCGCATATCCAGCGATGCGCCGCGGCTGTTGATGAGTCCGAACTTTTGGTGGTAATTGTCATATTGGCGGTTGAGTTTCGCTTGCAGCCCCGTGATGACTTCATCCGGCATATCTTCCAGCTGGGCTTGAATCAGTTCCCGCGTGGTATCCCGCAGTTCAATCAGCAGCCGCATACGCGCTGCGGAGGTGGCACCAAGGGAAACCTCGCGCATAATGGCATTCTCGCGGTAATAGAATTTGCCGTTACGGATACAAAAGCTGAAGTTGCGTACATCGGGTTCGGCGGGGATGCTGGCTTCGACAGCGCCGGATTCCTGCTCCTCGATGTCCTGAAAGTGAAATTCAGCGTGCAGGTGGGACATTGCCTCTTTCAGTACATCCGCAAGAGGTTTATCGTCAAACGCTTCGCAGGTCAGGGTAGGACCATACGGACCGCTGACGGTTTTCAGTGTGCCGCAGACCATTTCGGGGTGTTCGGCAAAGTAGCGGTTGAGGGAAAGCCCATCCTCCGTCTGGGTGGTGTGCAGCCAGCCCGCGTCCTGCTCCAGAATGCGGTCACGCTTTTGCAGGAAGATAATATCTGCCATAGCCTTGGTTCCGGCTGACTTAAAAGTGGAATCCGGCAGGCGCACGGCACCGATAAAGTCGCATCGGGCATTGATGTACCTGCGCACTTCCTCGCTCTTTTTGTCCAGCGTGCCGCTGGTGGTGATAAAGGCGATGATGCCGCCCGTGCGCAGCTTGTCGATGGATTTGGCAAAAAAGTAATCGTGGATCTTGAAATGCAGCCGATTGTACTGCGGGTCAACCACGCTGTAATCCCCGAACGGCACATTGCCGATGACCACATCGAAAAAGCTGTCGGGCAGGTCGGCTTTCTCAAAGCCGGTGATTTGGATGTTGGCTTTCTGGTACAGCTGGCGGGCGATTCTGCCGGTCAGGCTGTCCAGCTCCACACCAAACAATCTGGTGGTCGGCTCATACAAATAGCTGTGGCTTTGCCCAAAAAACGCGCCTACCCCCATACTGGGTTCCAGAATCGTACCGGCACCCACGCCCATTTTGCGCAGGGCGGTGTACATTGCATCAATGACTGCAGGCGGGGTGTAAAAGGCGGTCAGGGTGCTGCTGCGGGCAGCGGCGTATTCTTCTTCTGTCAGCAGGCTTTTCAGCTCGGTATATTCGCTGTGCCAGCCATCCTTGTTGGGCTCAAAGGCATCGGACAAGCCGCCCCAGCCGGAGTATTGGGCTAAGATTTCCTGCTCCTCGCCGTTTGCGTGGGGACCGCCGTCCGCCATACGTTTTTCGATGGATTTCAAAGTGCGAATCGCAGTGATGTTGGCGGCAAACTTTTCGCGCGGTGTGCGCGGGGGTGCAGGGTCCTGCGGCGGGATATAGTTGTTCGGCTCATAGGCTTCCTTGAGAGCAATGAGTTCCGCCGCCTGCAAGACCTGCTCGCCAAAACCAGACGAGGTTTCTTCTGCGGGTTCTTCTACAGGTTCTAAGACTTCACCCTTCACAGGTTCGTCCGGTGTGTCTGTTTTCTCAATGACCTTCCCCTCAACCACCGTGTCGGGTGCCGCCAGCGCATTGTTTTTAGGGTTTGCCGCCAGCAGCCGTGCAAACTCCGTGCGGTTGATGGCGCGCCCGATCAGCGGGAAATCCTCATCGCGCAGATGCACATCGAAGATACCGATCTCCTCCACCGTAAAGGGGTGGTCGTTTTCCAGATAGACGGTATCTCCGGCAGCCAGCGGGCGCTTTTCCACGGGCTTGGGCTTGTAGCGTTCCTGATATGCTTCATACGCTGATTCCGCATCGTCAATGAACTGCGAAAATTCAATGTCCTCAATGCCTTCCTTGGCAAGCGCCCTTGTGCTGTCGAAGCGCGCACTGTCCACAAAGGAGCCGTCAACCAGATACACAATCTCATTGCGCAAGAAGTTGGCGTACACCTGAATTTCGTGTTCGCCGTCCCCGGTGGTGGAATAGGCAAGGTCGATGTGCGTAAGGTTCGAAAAATCCGGTTTGCCCAGCCCTTCGCGTTCACAAAAGTCCGCGATGGTTTTCTCCGCATAGTCTATCTCGGCTTGACGGGCGTCGCGTTTGGCTTGCTGTTCCGCTTCCCATTTTTCATATCCCTGCTTGTTGTTTTCATCCAGATATTGGTCGTTGTGGACCAGCAGGTGCAAACGGCGGGCAACCTCGTTCCACGGCAGCAAGCGGAAATAATCCGGGGCGTTATCGGATGCATAGCGCTTGATTCTCAGCCCCTTGGCATCATAATCCAGAAACCCTCTTTCGCCATCTCGGAAATCCCAAGTGCGCCCGCCGATACCGTATTCTTTTTTCAGCCAGTCGGCTTGCTCCTTTACTGTAGGCAATACTGTGGCAGAGAAAAATTCCTGTATGCGAAAACGCCCCTCGCAAAAACCGCTGCCCATGACAAGAACATCGACAATGTCCTGCTCGTCGATATGGGTGCCGTTATCCTTGATGGGCTGCTGCCAGCTTGCGCGGGGCTGTAATTGGCGGATGGTTTCCTGCTGCTGTTCAGGTGCGGGCAGACCGATGGCGGCGGCAGTTTCCTCGGCAAGGTTGCCGCGCCCCACGCTTTCCGGCAGTTCAATCTCATCGGAAACAGAAACAGCGGAGGGCGATGGCTCGCTCTCCGCTGTTGTGGGTTCGGTATTTACAGGCTCGTCACGATGGGCATCGCCAATTCCGCCGCCTTCGCTTGCAGACTGTTCATGTGCGCCGTCCAGCCCAACGGGTCGTTGTTCTTGTCCGGTGCCGGGTTGCTGACCAGCAGCTTCGTGATGGTCTGCTCCACCTGCTCCCAATAGCGCTGCTCGGTCTGTTTCAGGTCGTTGTACAGCGTCCCGTCCAGCAGCATCTTGTCGTACAGCAGGGAGTGGTTCTCTTGCAGGAACTTCTCCCGCTGCAGACCGATTCTCCCGACCGGCGGTCTGTGCGTTTCCTTCATTGCCATCTTGGGCACCAGATACCCGTTCAGATTCGTCATATCCATGATCCTGCACCTCCTGTTGGTTCGTCTTGCTTACATTCTCATCATACTGTTTCGGCTGGGTCTTTGCAACACTGTCGATGCTCTTGACGACAGTGCCGATTTCGGCAAACATCTGCCGCCCCGCGCGGTTGACGGCATTGCCCAGCGCCAAAACCGCTGATTCGGTATCAAAGCGGTCAATGTCCGCAAAGGCGTCCTGCGGTACGGCGCTGTCGCCCAAACCGCAGCGCACTGCCGCCATATAGACGGCGCTCTGCGTGATGAGGTTGGCAAAAATCGCCGTTTGCTCCTGCGGCTTTGCCCATTCCAGCGTGCTGCCGATCACGGCATTTTGCAAATCGGCGTCCAGCTGTTTGCCGTGCTGTGCCACAAACAAGGCTGCCTGCAGACCGAAGATTTCCGGCAGGCTCTCGGCGTTGTGCTTTTCCTGCAAGGCTTGCAGGGTCGGATAGCGGTTGACATCGGTGATTTGCCAGCCCAATGGTTTGGAGGCTTTGCCGGAAGGGTGGGTGTCCTTGATGTCAAACAGATACCGCACATTGCCCGCCATATTACCGGTGCCAAGGGACGCTACGCCGCGCGCACCGCGGTTGACCCAGCGCCCGGCAGCACGGTTCCAAGTGTCGATGTCTGCAAGCATAGTAGCTCCGGGGCGCTGGCTGTAAATCAGCGCCTGATTCGGGAAAGCGTAATGCGTTGTATACGCGGCTGAGCGCAAAAACGCCCGCCAGCTGTCGGCATTATCTGCCACATCGGCAATCGCCTGATGTGCCTGCCGTAAAATGTTTTGGTAATTCGCCAATCGGTTTCATCTCCTTTGCGGTAATAAAAAAGCCCTGCACATGGCTGTGCAGAGCTTATCCATTCGAGTAATTTAATTTTATGCGGGGCGGTTGTTACTGCGTTCGCTGCGTTTGATGCCCATAAACGGGGGAACCGAGGAACGGTTCAGCCCTTTTTCGTGCGCTTGTTTCATGGAAAATTCGTGTGCTGCAACCGCATCGATGAACGCACGCTGTTTTTCAGTGGCGTGGTAGTAATCAACCTTATACCGTTTGCATACGGCAAAAAAGACATCCAGATACTGAATGTTTTCCTTAGTCATTCGCGTGACCTCAAGCTCGGTTTTATCCTTTTGCATAAGCGTTCCTCCTTTATGAAAGATAGGTGCTGAAAATCTCCTGTGCGCTTTCGTCAGCAATCATTAACAACTTAGGTATTATATCGAATTACCATAAAAAATCAACAAACGAAATGTGAATGATTTCATGATAGAAAAACCAACAAAGAAAATCCAATTCATTTATGGGTGTATTTTCCTTTGCTGAGCTGGTTTTGTTATCGTTCTTCGCGTACAACGCTGCGTTTCTTGGTTTGTTCCAGCCCCGGCAGCAAGTCATCCACCTGTTTATATCCAATCGGCTCCACATAATAGGCGTGTGCCTCACCGCCCTCATGCGTTACAATAATATCGCTGACAGACAAAGAGCGCATCTTCCTGCCGTTGGGGCGGTTTTCCTGATTGTGCAGGCAGTAAAGGCTGTCCAGTGTCTGCCAGCATTCCATCTGTCCACGGTACACCAGCTTATAGGATGCAGCATTTATATGGTCTTTGGTGTAGTCATACCGTAAAAACGCAATCTCCCGGTTGTTGGTCTGGTAGATCTCATACGGCAGCAGCTCATGCTTTTCACTTCGCAGCCCCCACGGAAAAACGGTGCCCTTTTCAAAGGTAAGAGGCTGGCTCAGATTTTCCGGAAACACAACCGGAATGATGGGTTCGCCGCAATACAACGAAGCATAAATTCTGGTTTTGAATTCCTCTGCATCGACATACGGAATGCGCTCCTGAACACATCCGTCACTGTCAAGATATTCGATATAGCCAATGACCGTATCGTATTTGTTCATCTCGGTGATTCTCCTTTATAATTAGTTTTCATCATCGGCTCAACCTTTCCCAAAAAGAGATCTTACTTCCAAAGCGCTCATCCGGCGGGCGGACCTTGGCAACCGGCAAATCACCAGACAGCATATCCTCCACCTGTGGGAAGAACAGAAGCCGATTGTAGCGCTCTGCCTGTTCTTTGGAAAGCCCCAACATTTTGGACTCACTGAGTCCACAAACCAGAAACCGCCCGCGGATGGTGCAGCCATCTTCCAGCTGTCTGTTGTATTTCAGCCGGCTTTGGTTTTTACTGCACACAACGCCGATTTTCGATGTGCCGAACGGTTTCAGCAGCAAACTGTCGCCCTCGATCACCTCGGAAATCGCCGCCTGCGGGCTGTCAAAGGCAGCCTGATAGGGGCAGTAGCCCGGTTCTACGACCAAAACTCTTGTCATACCGCCACCTCATCGTTCGTAATCCTGCCGCTTGCGGTAGTAGTTTTCCAAAAGTTTCAGGATGGTGCTTTCCATCTGTTCGGAGGAAAAACCCTTCGGGAAATAGCGCTCGACCTTGGATACGGCAATCGTGAGCTGTGGCTCACGCGGCTTTACGCTGGGGGAACGGGCAGACATAATCTCGTGGATTGTGTCTTTCGTCAGGACGCTTTCCTTGCTGGCAGCTTTGAGTTTTTGCGCTTGGGACAAAGACGGCGTGCTGCCTTCTTCTTCCATATAAGAGAGAAATTCTTCCTGCTCCTCCGGCGTCAGGTAGCTCAGCTCCACCGCAGGGGTGGTCTTGAGTCTGCCATCGTCCACAAGCTGCATCAGGTCGGGGGTGAGTTTGTTCAGCCGGATAAAACGCTGAACTTGGTTTCTACTTTCTCCTGCTCCTTGTGCTACAACCTCATCGGCACGAAAATTTGTCCCAACTTGGGACAAATTATTTTTTGACGGTCTACCGGCTTTTCTTTTTACCGCCTCCAACTTCATTTCATACGCCTTGGCCTTTTCGCTCGGCAGAATATGCTCGCGCTGGCAGTTGGAATCCACCATCAATATAATGGCGGTATCATCGTCCATATCCCGCACAATGCAGGGCATAGTATCCATTCCGGCGCGCCGGCTGGCGTGGCAGCGGCGGTGTCCGGCTACAATTTCATAACCGCCGTCCCGGCGCGGGCGAACGATGGCGGGAGTCATCACGCCATATTCTTTGACACTGTCCACCATCTTGTCCATTTCCTCATCATCGCGCACCTGAAACGGATGCCCCTCAAAGGGGTGCAGCTCCGACAGCGGCAGAATCTGAATTTTCTCCAACTTGGCATCCTGCCGTTCCTGCTCGCTGGAAAAGAGATTATCGAGTGAGGGGAGTATGATGTTGCTGCCGTACTCTCTCATTGTCCACGACCTCCTTTGCCAAGGTTTTATAGGCGACGCTTGCAGCACCGCTTGCATCGTAGCTCAGCACGCTGTGGGCGCTGGAGGCACTCTCCGCGGTGCGTGTGCTAATGGGAATTTCTGTGTGGTAGATTTTTAGTGCGTATCCGTAGGAATTCCGCAAAGCGGCACAGACATCTTTGCTCAGATTGGTGCGCCGATCCACCATGGTCAGAACAATACCGTCAATTTCAAGCTCCGGCTTGATGCGGCGCGTGATCTGATGGATGGATTTGAACAGCGACACCACGCCTTTCAAGGCAAAATGCTGTGCCTGCACGGGAATCAGCACCCGGTCAGCAGCCACAAGTGAAGCCACCGTAAGGATACCCATTGAGGGCATACAGTCGATCAGGCAGTAATCGTATTTGTCCTTGAACGGCTCCAGCGCCTGCACCAGAATGCGCTCATGCGCCATTACATTGACCAGCCGAGCTTCCATATCCGAGAGCCCTATGTCCGAGGGGATAAAATCTACCTGTTCTTCATGGTGCATCACCACCTCCGGTGCCGGTTCGTCTGAAATAACAGATTCCATCAGGTCGCTGATTGTGGCGCTGTTGGCAGCGCCGGTGTAGCCAAGGTAACTGCTCAAGTCGCCCTGAGGGTCGGCATCCACCAACAGCACCTTGTAGCCCATAGCGGCCAGCGAGGTGCCAAGATTCACGGCTGTGGTCGTTTTGCCCACACCGCCTTTTTGATTTGCAACGGCTATTGTTTTCATCTGTTTCTCCTTTATCGGTCCATCGTAATCAATCTGCGAACAAAAACAAGATACTCGTTGTAATCTTTGCCTGACACCGGAGGCATATCCCGCACGGTATAGCCGCGTTCTGTGAGTTTTTTCACGATTGTTTTTGCAAACGCTTTGCCGGGGTCATCGCTGTCAAAGCAGAGGACTACAGTTTTGATACCGGGGTGGTGTTCCAGAAAATAGTTAATGGGCTGGTGGTTTAGCCCACCCAGCGCCAGATAATGCACGCTGCGCCAGGGCCTATCGTGCTTATATTGCCGGATGGTCGCACCGGACATGGCATCAATAGGCGCTTCATAAATCTCCACGGTATCGCACTCCGGGTCTTCGGCGGAAATCAAAAAGCCGTATTGCTTTTGACTGCCGGAAACATCGCCACGGAAAGTGCCCTGACAGCCTCTCTGGAACGCGCAGCGCGCCACGCCATGCTCATCCTTGCCCACGAAAACGCAGTTGCGATAGCTGCCGCGTGTGGTCTGGTACAGAATACCGCTGCCCACGCAGTAACGCAGGACCTTAGGGCTGATGCCACGGTGCATCAGGTAAGCGGCAACGGCTTCGGCATTTCGATCCGGGGTAGGAAGTGTAAATGGACGAGGCTCGTGCGGCTTTACAGGCGCTGCCTTAGCCGGTTGAAAAGAAACAGTGACCGGTGCCATCTCGTTCAGCAGACGAACCGCTGATACAAAGTCCATGCCCTCCACCTTGGTCAGATAATCAATGGCGTTGTTGCCGCCTACATTGCGCGAAAACCAGTGGAAGAATCCATTGGCAGGCGTGATGATAAGGCTATCGTGCGTGCGGGTGCAGTACTCGCGATCCGTTTTGCGCACAAGTTCGCCGGGGTGATAGGTTTCCAAATACTGCATCACGGTAATTCGGCGGGCAGCTTCGATATTTTTTTGATATTTTCCCATGGGGGTGACCTCCGTTTCTGTATGAAAAAAGCACCTTTCCTACAAAATAGGTAAGGTGCCAAGGATACGACTATTTGTTTTTAGCTGGATATTTGTCACTTCAGCCAGCTGAGAGGGGGTTGTTAGGGGGAGAGGAACCTCCCAAACCCATTCCTGAAAAAAGTTACACTTCCCCCTTGATTTGATAAGATGGTTTCAAAAGGATGCGGATACACGCAAATTAACCGTCCCGCATTGTCGGATGCGGTAAGATGATTTTGTTCAGCATATTATCGATAACGATCCTGGTTTTGATATGTTCTCTTTCGAAGGCTTTAGGCCTACGTTAGAGATAATCAAATCAATCGTAGAAGATGCAGATTGTAACTAATAATTTGATGAGTGGCCGCCAAAGTTAATAATCAAAACACTGATGCCCGGGGAGCCTTTCGGCCCTCCGGGCATCGTTTACATTAGTGGCGGCGCTATACATAGCTGCGGCTGATGTGCAGCGTCTGCGCCGTCTGCTGCTGGGTCTGTGCTGCACCGCCGAAGCCGTACCGCAGCCGCATGATCTGCCGCTCCCGCCCGGGCAGCTGCTCCACCATGCTGCGCAGCCGGGCCGCATCGGCACGCCGCTCGCAGTCTGCCTCCATGTCAGTCTCATCGGGCAAGGTGTCTGCCAGCGTTAGCTGACCGCCCGCCTCCAGCGGCTCCTGCAGTGAAAGCTGCGGCCCCGCCCTTCGCGTGCGGCGCAGCTCCATCCGCAGCTCATTTTCAATACACCTGCTTGCATAGCTGGCGAATTTTTTACCTTTGCCGGGGTCGAAGGTATCCACAGCCTTGATGAGGCCGATGGTTCCAATCGAGATGTAATCGTCCTGCGCGGCATCCCCCGCGTAGTATTTTTTGCAGATATGGGCCACCAGCCGCAGGTTGTGGCGTATCAGCGTATCGCGCGCAGCGGCGGCAGCGGCCCCGCCCTGACGCAGGTCGGCAAAGGCCGCGCGCTCCCGCTCCGGCGGCAGCGGCCGCGGAAAGGACCCGCTCTCAAGATGCAGCGCAAGATACAGGATATGCCCTGCAGCCACCTGCAAAAAATAACCCAAAATGCCCAGCATACACACCACCTCGCGGAAATGTATGCCGGGCATCTGCCTTTTATCCCTGTCTGCAGGCTCTGTGCGGCGCTTTGCAAAAAGCGGCCCGGCACACCCGCTGCCTTTGCGCAGCGGGTGTGCCGGGCCAAGCCTGTGTTGTTTACAGCGTGAACTGCACAGCGCAGAAGGCTGCGTAGATCGCCAGCAGCAAAATGCCCTGCGCACGGTTCAGCTTGCCCTTGCACAGGGCGGGAACCGTGAGGATCAGCATAACAGCCAGCATGACGGGCAGCTCCAGCACAAGGCTGGAGTTGATGCCGAACAGCGTGGCGCTCTGCGGAACGGTGAAGGGGGCCAGCGTGACCGAAACGCCGCTGACCAGCACCAGATTAAAGACATTGGCACCGACCACATTGCCCAGTGAGAGATCGCTGTGACCCTTGGCCAGCGAGGTGATGGCGGTGACCAGCTCAGGCAGAGAGGTTCCCAGCGCCACAAAGGTCAGCGCGATAACGCTCTCCGGCACACCCAGCGCCTGCGCAATCAGGGTGCCGTTGTCCACCAGCAGGTTGGCGCCCAGCGCAATCAGCACCGCGCCCAGCACCAGCAGCACCAGCGTTTTGGCGAGGGGCATCTCCTCCTCGGCGTCCTCATGGGCCTCAGCGGGGGCGTTTTTCATCTGCAGTACATTGGCAACCATGTAAGCAACAAACATCGCCAGCATGATGATGCCCATGACGCGGGTAAACCGGCCGAACACATAGGCCGCCGCACAGTAGATGGCTGCCGCCGCAAAGAAAAAGGCAACCGGCGTCTTTAAGGTCTTGGGGTCCACCTTGCCGGGGCGCACGGCGATGGTGATGGCTGCAATCAGCGCCGCATTGCAGATGACCGAGCCGATGGCGTTGCCGTAGGCGATCTCGCCATGGCCGGAGAGCGCGGACATCGTGGAGACCATGACCTCCGGCAGGGTCGTACCGATTGAAACGACCGTTGCACCGATGAGAAGCTCCGGCAGATGAAAGCGGCGGGCCAGTGCGGACGCCCCGTCCACAAACCAGTCGCCGCCCTTGATCAAAAAGAGCAAACCGACAATAAACAGCAGTACAGGGATAAGCATAGTGATTCCTCCCATAAAAAATGACGATTGATGTCGGAATTTTTATTATAACACAGCAGCCGGCCTGCCGTCAAACCCCGAATCAGTTAATAATATTAACGAAATCGAGGGCTTTGCGGCTCCTGCCGCGCGCATTTACTTACTTTATGCACGATACCGAAAAATCCCAACTGTGAGGGAGCCAAGAAGCAGCCAAGACGCAAGCACCGCCCTTTTCGACAGTCCGCCTTTCTTATAGCGCAGTTGCCCGCAGGGATATTTTGAACATTTTCACCTACTTTGTAGCAGATGCAAACACAAAGCCCCGCAGGGGCTACCTGCGGGGCTTTGTGCATAGAGGGGTGGGAAAGTATATAAAGGTCAGTGAATGTCTTGATTGATTACGAGTATTATTATAGCAGGATTTCTTAAAATGTCAAATGTCATACTTGCATTTTGGTTTTCAAAAGATTATAATAAAACCATTGACGCTTAATTTTATTTAGCGGCGGCACAAAAAAGCATACTTTTTCAACTTTGTTAAAGACAACAATGTCTGTATACTTCACATTATTTTTTTGTGCGCATTATACAAAACAAAAGCAAGGAGTCATTTCATGGACGAACTGGACCACAAAATCATACAGCTGTTGGCAGAAAATGCTCGTATGCCCGTCAAAGACATTGCCCAGCGGGTCAGCCTGACCAGCCCCGCCGTTTCCAGCCGCATCCACCGGCTGGAGCAGGAGGGCATCATCGGCGGCTACACCGTTGTGCTGCGCCACCCCGATGCCCCTGCCCGGGTCGAGGCGCTGATCTCGGTGCTGGTGGACACTGCCACCCGCGCAAGCTTCCTCTCGATGATCGAGCAGGAGTCTCAGGTGCTGCAGTGCTTCCGGGTGACGGGCAGCTACAATTTTATAATCAAGGTGAGCTGCACCGACATTGACGCGCTGGAGCATTTACTAACCAAGATGCAAAAGATGGGCTCCACCAACACCCAGATCATTCTGAACACCCAGCTGGACCGCAACCTGACATTGGAGGAATAACAAAGTTATGCTACGCTTCTGCAAAAACTGCGGCCTGCTGGTGCCGCATGACGCCCACAGCTGCCCCCAGTGCGGCGCACCGGTGCCCCCGGCCGCCTGCACAGCGCCGCAGCAGTGCCCTGCCCAGCCGCTGTATGACACGCCTGACCGGGACGAGGATGCTGCCGTCACTGCCATGAGCCAGAGCGCCACGACAGCCGCACTGATCCTCTTTGCCATTCCGCTGGTCGGGTTGGTTTTGTCGGTGGTGTGGAGCTTCGGCGGCACCCGCAACCCCGCCCGCCAGCGGCTGGCGCGCGCCTATCTGATCCGCACCGCCGTGGTGGCAGTCGCCTTTGCGGCGTTCCTGCTGGTCGGCGCGCTGGTGCTGGGCGCCGTGCTGCACGCCGGTCTCACCTACTACTACGCCAACCCCTATTTCTGGTAAGGAGACGCCATGAAAGCATCTGTCATCATCCCGAACCTGAACGGCGCAGGCTGGCTGCGGGATTCCATCGAATCGATCTGGGCACAGACCGAGCAGGATTTTGAGCTGATCGTCATCGACAACGGCTCCACCGATGAAAGCCTTGCGATTGCGCGCAGCTACTGCGGCCGCGACCGCTACACCCTGATCGAAAACGCCGACAACACCGGCTTTTCCCACGCGGTAAACCAGGGCATTGCGATCGCCAAGGGCGAGTACGCAGTCCTGTTCAACAACGATGCCTTCGCCGAGCCAGACTGGCTGGCCGAGCTTATCAGGACCGCCGATGCCGACCCGAAGATTTTTGCGGTCAGCAGCCTGATGCTGCGCTACTATGAGCCGGAGCTGGCCGATGACGCAGGCGATTATGTGACGCTTCTGGGCTTTGCCTGCAAGCGCGGCGATGGTCTGCGGGCCAGCCGCTACACAAAGCCCTGCCGCATTTTCAGCGCCTGCGGCGGCGCGGCGCTCTACCGCAAATCCATTCTGGACGAAATCGGCGTTTTTGACGAGCTGTTCTTTGCCTATTACGAGGATGTGGACCTGAGCTGGCGCGCCAACAGCTACGGCTACAAAAATGTCTACTGCCCCACGGCCAAATGCCGCCACATCTGCGGTGCGACCACCGGCGCGGTGCGGTACAACCCGTTCAAGAGCATCCAGAGCGGCCGCAACAGCATTTTGCTGCCCTACAAAAACCAGCCGCTGCTGATGCTGGTCCTGAATTTCATCCCGATGCTGCTGGGCTACCTGTTGAAGGTCGTTATGTTCCGGCTGCGCGGCTTCGGCAATGACTACGCAAAGGGCTTCCACGAGGCATGGGTCGCCCTGCCGAAAATCGACAAGCCCAAATTCCGGTGGAAGAATCTGCCCAACTATATCTGGGTGGAGGGCAGTTTGATCGTCGGGCTGTTCCGGTATATTGTGTATCGGGTGCAGCGGGCGCTGAAGATCACCTGATTGGGTGTGCGCATTTACAAATTTTGATGCACTGTAGGGGCCGGGCATGCCCGGCCCGCAGCCTCCCGGGAGGCTGGTGCTGACGGGTAACGGCAAGAAGCCCCTTTCAGGGCGGGCAAAGCCCCGCGGGGCGTCGAGGACGCCGCCCCCTACAATGCAATACTACAACACAATACAACAAAAGCACCTGCTGACCGGTCACACGCATACCGGTCAGCAGGTGCTTATTTTTTACGCTTTAATCCTCATCTGCAAAGTTGCCGAGGGCCTTTGCCTGCTCGATGACCTTGCTCTCCAGCATCTGGGGCAGGGTCTCATAGCGGACGAAATCAAAGGTGAAGTAACCGCGGCCCTGCGTCAGCTGGCGCAGGAAGGTGGTGAAATCCTGCATCTCCGCCACGGGGACCTCAGCCTCCACGACCTGCAGACCGTCCTCATCAGGGTTCATGCCCAGCACACGGCCGCGGCGCTTTGTTACCTCGCCCATAATGTCGCCGGTGTTGTCCGCCGGGACATGGGCCTGCAGCGCGCCGATGGGCTCCAGCAGGACGGGGCCGGCCTCGGGGATCGCGGCCTTGTAGGCGATCTTGGCGGCCATGATGAACGCCATCTCGCTCGAATCAACGGGGTGATAGCTGCCGTCCAGCAGGGTGGCCTTCATGCCGACCATCGGGTAGCCGGCCAGCACGCCGTGCTCGGCCGCCTGACGGACGCCCTTCTCAACTGCGGGGAAGAAGTTCTTCGGCACGCTGCCGCCGAACACATTCTCGGCAAACTCGATGGCCTCGCCCTGCACAGGCTCGAACTGAATCCACACATCGCCGAACTGGCCGTGGCCGCCGGTCTGCTTCTTGTGGCGGCCCTGCGCCTTGCAGCTCTTGCGGATGGACTCGCGGTAGGGCACGCGCGGGGCCTCCAGCGTAATCTCAACGCCGAACTTATTCTTCAGCTTGGCAAGCGCGACCTCCAGATGCTGGGTGCCCAGACCGCTGATGATCTGCTGCTTCGTCTCGGGATCGACCACAAAGCTGATGGCGGGGTCCTCCTCGATCAGGCGGGCCAGCGCGCCGCTGACCTTGCCCTCATCGCCCTTCTTGGCGACCTTGACGGCCATGCGGTAGCAGCTGATGGGGTAAACGGGTGCGGGCAGCGCCACAACGCGGGCGGGGTCGCACAGGGTATCGCCGGTCTTGGCGGTGGCCAGCTTGGCAACGGCACCAATGTCGCCCGCCGCGATCTCGGCGGTATCGGTCTGCTTTTTGCCGCAGACAGTCAGTGTCTTGCCCATGCGCTCCGGCTGGCCGGTGCGGGCGTTGACGGCGTTGCTGGCGGCGGTCAGCTTGCCGGACAGCACCTTGATAAAGCTCAGCTTACCGACAAACGGGTCTGCCACGGTCTTGAACACATAGGCACACAGCGGCGCAGCGTCATCGACCGCGATGTCCACAGGGCTGCCGTCCTTATCCTCGGCCACGGCTGCGGCGGCATCTGCGCCGGGCAGCAGCACATTCATGTTGTAGAGCAGCATATCCAGTGCCTGCATGTTGACGGCGCTGCCGCAGAACACGGGGGTGATCTGGCCGCTGCGCACGCCGGCGGCCATGCCCTGCACGATCTCCTCGGTGGTGAAGGCCTCACCCTCGAAGAACTTCTCCATCAGGGCCTCGTCCGTCTCGGCGATGGCCTCGCTCATGGCCTGAATCAGACCCTCAAAGCGGTGGCCGATGTCGGGCACCTCGATCTGCACCTGCTTGCCGCCCTCATATTTGAAGGCCTTCTGGCTGAACAGGTTGATGTACGCGACCGTACCATCATCAAGGCGGACCGGCACGACACAGGGGCAGACGCTCGGGCCGAACTTGATCTTCATCTGCTCAAGGATCTTAAAGTAATCGGCGTTCTCAAGGTCGGTCTTGGTGACAAAGATCATCCGCGCCTTGTTGTTTTTCAGTGCCAGCTGGTAGGCCTTCTCTGCGCCGACGGTAACGCCGGAGCGCCCGGATACACAGATCAGGACGCTCTCCGCTGCCATGATGCCCTCGGCGGCGCCGGTCTCAAAGTCAAACAGACCGGGGGCGTCGATCAGGTTGTACTTGATGCCCTCATACTCGACCGGCACAACGCTGGCATTCAGCGATGCCTTGCGGCGGGTTTCCTCGGGGTCGAAGTCACTGGCAGTGGTGCCGTCCTCCACGCGGCCCATACGCTCGGTAGCGCCGCTCATGTACAGCAGTGCCTCGGTCAGCGTTGTTTTGCCGCAGCCGGCATGGCCGGCCACCAGAATGTTGCGGATGTCTTTGCTTGCGTAGCCCATGGATCGTCAAACCTCTTTTCGCGCCGGGGCGTTTCCAACCGCCCTGCGGCGTAGATATTCTTTGCGGCGGAGTGAATTTTGAACACTTCCCACCTGTTTGATACTACTTTACCACATTGTTGTGGAAATTTAAACAGTTTTTTTAGATTTTTTGTAAAAAATTTTAGGCAAAAGATTGTGTAAAGTGTAAAAAAAGAGCCGCGCACCGGCGCGGCTGGGAAAATTGCTTATTTCTTCGTTGTTTTTTTGCGGCGGCGGGCGCGTCCGCTGTCAGCCTTGATCTCCGGCACATAGACATTGTAGCTCAGCAGATACCGGCCGTGGGCGGGCACGCGGTAGAAAGCCGCCTTGATGCGCTCCAGCGGGCTGGAGCCTGTCTCGGCCGCGCTGCCGCTGAGCATGATGACATACTGCATATCGCTGTAGCGGGCGGCCACATCACACTGGCGCAGCGTGGTGTGGATCAGCTCGCCAAGCTGCTCCACCATAGTAGCGGTCTCGGCAGGCTCGGCATTCTGGCCGGGGGCCACCGTCACGATGGCCAGAAACACCGGCAGACCGTAGCGGGCCTGCACACCGCGCAGCACGCGGTAGGTCTCCTTAAAGGTGTCAAAGTCGCAGAGGCAGGCGCCGGTGTTTTCGGTGTCGGGCAGGGCGGCGGTCAGGCGGGAAAGCTCGCTCTCCATGTTGCGGTCTGCCTGGCGCATCTGGCGGTAGGCAGAGCCGGCGCGTCCCGGGTCAATGGCATGGTGCAGGCAGCCCATTGCGTTGCCACGGCGGGCAAGGTCCCGTGCCTCGGTGTGGCGGCCCAGCGATTCCAGCGCCACGATTTCCTCCAGATAGAGGCGCTCCTCGTAGGGGTCCAGCTCAAGCGCGTGGGCACACAGCGATATAATGCGGCCGCTTTCGCCCCACTTTTTGCAAAGCTCCAGCAGGCCCAGAATGGCCGTGCGGTACTGCCCGTGCAGCCGGACGCTGACGCTCTCGACCCATGGCTCGGTGGCAAACTGGGGCAGCAGACGGCCCTTGTACAGGTTGACGATCTCCTCATACAGGCGGCCGCGGCTTTCGGGGTCGGCCTCGCTGCGGGCCTTCTCGGACAGGTCGCTGACCTCAAACACATCCACGCTGCAATCCAGCGCGGGGTTCCACTGGTAGCTGCCGCGGCTGGTCTGGATGCAGCCCTGCAGCTCGGTCAGGCCCTCGGCCTCGATCATATTGCGGAAGCGGTGCAAAATCGCGCGCAGCGCCATATCCGGGTTGGTCGAGCGCTCGCCCGCCCACAGCGTATCGGTGATGGTCTTGTGGGACACCCGCTCCCCGCGCTGCAGCACAAGATACTGCACCAGCGCCGTTGCCTTGCGGGACTGTGCCAGCTGGGCCAGCACCGGGTTGCCGTTTACGCGGATCTCAAAATCGCCCAACATTCTGATTTCGACTGTTGCCATGTGGTATTCCTCTCTGCTCTATACAACGGGGCGCAGCGCCCCACCCTTCCCATACTGTTTTATAGTATAACAAAAGTCAAGGGGTTTGTCCAGCATAACATGGAATATCCCGCATTGGGCGGCGCTTCAGGACACCGCCGGGTTGCTGCCGTCCCAGCTGCCGGGCTCCTCGATATACACCGGTGCGCCCGGCAGCGGCACGATCGCCTTTTGGGTACACAGCGGCACAGCGTTGCCCTTCGCGTCCTTCTGGGCTACGGTCAGCACAACGGTCAGCGCCGTAACATGGGCGTATTTTTCCCCCTCGGCCTTGGTATAGCTGCGGGCATAAAACTGCAGGTCACTGATAAACATCCCCATGTAGGCGTCCTTGGGGTAGGCTGTCGTGTAGGCGTAGGCAACATTAGGCAGTTTTTTTCCATCTGATGTCACTTCATGCTGGGGCTTATAGGTGTTTTCTTCCTGCAGATAGAACCGCATGTGCAGGTAACCGTCCAGCTCGTTCGCAGCATCTTGGCTCAGCAGCTGCGTTCCGTCCGCCTTTGTCAGCGCCGGGACCTTATCCTTGTCGATCAGCTCAATATGATTGGGATAGACGCTGAACTCCAACGCCGTACCGCTGCTGACACCGGTTTTTTCTTTGAACACCGTGTCCAAATCACTGTCTGCTGCGCCGTCCGCAAAGCGGATATACCCGTTAGCGTTCAGCAGCTCGCCGCGGATGGTTTCGATCAGCGCATCGGCCAGATTCTGGGCGCGGGTCTGCTGCTGCACCTGCATATACGCCTGCGCGCTGGGCTGTATCAGCGTGACAGCCGCAAGCGTAAACAGCGACAGCAGCACCATGCAGACAACAAGCTCGACCAGCGTTGTCCCCCTTTTGTTTTTCAGCACTCGCATCATGGTGTTCCCTGTCCCCCGCTGGTATTTGACTGGCCTTTGCTGTAACGGTGGAAGGTGTAGGATTCCGTTTTTGTGTTCTCCTCGCCGCCCTCCGCTGCAGTAATCTTCGCCTCCACCTTCATGCCATCCAGTTTGATCCCGGATACGGAAAACACCCTTGCCTCCCCTGACTTAAATGGAAAGGTCATATTTTCCTTACCGGCCACAGGCTGCCACCCATTTCCCTGCTGCGCTTCGCCCTGCGTTTTCGGTATAGGGTACAGCCCGGCGCATAATTGATATGCCGTTTCCCGCAGCGTTTCCGCCTTTTGGGACATAGCCCGGGCATACCGCAGCGATACCACAAACAAGGCGGTAAACATAAGCAGCAGCACAAACGACACCAGCACTTCCACAATGGTTTCTCCGCGCTGATTTTTCAGTATTTTTTTCATGGCGGTCACTCCTGTGCGGTGGTTTTCTGCTTAACGCCGCGTGTGTAGGTGATGGACTGCGGATTGGATGTATCAAAGTGCGGGACAATTTTTCTTGGTGTATCATCGGCATTGATTGTAACCGTTGAGCCGTCATTAACAGCGCTAAATGTATTATTTCCGTCCCAGTTATACTGTGCTGTATCATTATCCAGCGTATAATAGCTGACAGCATAATGCACCGCGCGGTCATAGGTCACGGTATAGGCAAAACTCTCCCCGCCTTTTTCTACAGTAACAGTCACATCCAGCTGCAGGTCAACCAGCTTATAGTTATCAGCCTGCCAGCTTTTCAAAAGTTCCTGCCAGCTTGTATCGCTGGTGTCCACGGACTGCCCTATACTGCCGTTCAGGTTCAGCTTTTCCGCTTCCTCGCCGGGGCGGCGGCGCAGCGTGATTTTTATTGTATCTGCGCCGTCACTGCCGTCCCCGCTCAAGGCAGCCTCAAAGGTTTTGGGCTCCGTTTCCTCCTCAAAGGGATTTTTACCGTAATACTCTGACCGCATGTAGGTAGTATTGATAAATTCAGCAAATTCGCTGGTATCGTCGTTCAGCTGTTCCCCCAGTATGTCTGAGAAGCTGGTGGCAAGCTGATACACCTCTTGCTCCAACAGCTGGCGGTTGGCATTGGCCGTCAGCACAGAAGCCGCATAGACCAGCGCTGTAGACAGCGCCGCAAACAGTGCCCCCATGCAGAGAACCAGTATCATAGACAAGCCCTGCTTTCCCTGCAGGATGCTGCGCACTTTCCGGCACATAATGCCACCTCCTTTCTGCTGCAGCCGTCAGGCCGCAGGCGGTTGTATGGTTTCCGCATCAGCTGCGGTTTCCGGGGTCTGGTTCGTTGGGTGCGATTCCGTGACCGCGCGGGCCAAGCCTCGCCACACCTGCTCTGACACCGTATCCTCTGCCACGCTGTCATCACTGTACGGTGCTTCCTCTGCTGTCTGGGATGCCGTGTCGGTCTCGTTCAGCACGACAACATTCTGCTCGGATTCTTCCGTTTTACCGTCCGTTTTTCCGGCTGCATCCTCATACGGCAGGGCCTGCACGGTCAGTGTGGCGGTGATTTTTTGCAGGGTATCCTGCGTATCCATATAGACCTTGAACAGGTCAGGCAGTGTTACACGGAGCATCACTTCATTCGCGCTGTTCTTCACAACCTCCAGCATCGGGTATACATCGGCTGCGTAGTACGCCTTTGTGGTATCCTCTACCTCAGTACCTGTGATGCGCGTTGTCTGTTGCTTCCATTCGCTCCACTGCCATTTATCTCCGTTCCTTTCAATGGTCGGCAGCAGGCTCAAATCATACCAGACACGCTGTGCTGCTTCGTCCACAGCAGGCGTGATTTCGTGTATAAGTGTCTCTTTTTCACCAGCCCCATCGGTCAGCGTGACGGTCTTTTCTACCTTGACTATCTCGCCGATCGGGTGAACCTTGCCGTCATCATCCGTATACTCATGGTCATTCACCCAGACCTTTACCGTGTAGGGTACTTCGCTTGCAGAAACCGGCGTCACCGTAAACTGATAGACATTGGTCAGGCTGCGCACCATATCTGCGTCCTCATCGTCATACAGATTGCCCAGCGGCCATTCTACTGTGCGGCGGGACAGCTGCAGCGTCTTGGTTTCCAGCGCTTCGCCGGTATACTCCGGATTGGCATACAGACCGACCGTTTCCTCGCGTTCCACATTGCCGATCACAGCCGCAGGTGTATCCAGCTTAATCTTAGGCAGCTGCATTTGGGTGGGTGTTTCGTCCAAACCGTCTGCGACATAGTAGTACCAGTTGGAGCTGGCGGTTGTGTCGTTGGTGGACATGCTGCGCAGGGCGGGCAGTAGCCAGTAACCGGCATACTCCGGCTTCATGGTAAAGCTTTCATCGCCAAGCGCAAACGCTGCGCCATTCTCTGTCGTTTCTGCCTGTGCGCCGCCGTCCATCTGGCCTTCCGGCAGCAGGCGCAGCACGCGGCCGGTCGTGTCGGTCAGCATTGCATTCAGCGCGTCCGTCAGGGCTGCCAGCTTTTGGGCCTTTGCATCGGGCGTCTGCTTTTGCTGATAGCTGTTCGCCAGCGCAGCAATTTGCTTGTAATCCGCGGCATTCTTAAAGAGATAGCCCATGTAGTAGTAGCTGCTGCCGCTGGCGTTTTCAACCGTCAGCGTCAGCTTTTCCCCGGTCAGGAACTGGGTCTGGCTCGGTATTGGGTAGCTTAAATCGGCTGCGGTCACAACAGGTGCAGCAAGGCGCGTTTCGACAAGCAGGGGGTTGCTGTACTCGCCGTTCGGGCTGCAATACTTCGATTTGTCAACCGCATTTGCTACGACATAGAACCGCAAGGTCACGCCCTGATACTTCTCAAGGTCAACGGTGCAGCTGTTTTTCGTGATGTCCGGCCAGTTGGCAAGCGCCGTCCAATTATTGCCGTCTTGCTTTTCCGCGTACAGGGTATATCTCACCGTGGCATCGTCTTTGGCGTCCGCGCTTGCAGGCCAGGTGATGTCGTAGTTCAGTGCATTGGCGCTGTTGTCGTTGGTGCGCATGATGCTGTTGACCTGACCTACCGCAGACAAGCGCTGCATAACAGCACAATCCGCCTCGCCCGCCAGACCGATTGTATGGGTGTCCCCCTCGCCCGGCTTGCGGGTGACATGCAGCCGCACCGTATCATAGCGCCAGCTGCCGCTTGCAAGGTCATCATCCACGCAGAGGGTCAGGGTATAGGTGCCGGTTTGGTTGTCAAATTCGGTTTTACCCGCCAGCGACACGCCGTCCTTCAGCTCGATTTTTTCCTTGCCCGCGATTGTGGTGGCTTCGCCATCCTTTTTGGTCAGCAGGCCGTACAGGGTTACATCGTAGTCATGCTTGCTTGTATCAGCACTGCCGTCCGCCTTGTACTGCGTCCATGTAAAGGTATAGTTCAGCTTGTTGCTATCGTCCACTTGACCCGTGGCAGTATTGCTTACCGTGGGGGCTTTCAAGAGTGTGAGGTTGAGGTCATCCCTGCGAATCTGCTTTTTAGCCATGCTGTACCACGAGTCATTGTCCGCAAAGAACTGCAGCGGGGTCAGGTGGTAATAGCTGAATTTGCCGTCCGCCCCGCGCACGATCTCGATGCCGTTGTTCCAGCTGACGGGGTTATTGTTACTTCCAATAGCATTCAGGGCCTCATCTGCGGTGATTTCCCAGCGGGTCACGACCTGCGGATAACCGGCATCGACAGGCACAGAGACGATCTTCAGGTCGGTGTAGCTGCCGTCAAAGACCACGGCGGGCAGGTTGCTCAGCACAAATTCCGTGCCGCTGCTGTAGACCGGCTTTTCCACCGCAGCAAGCGTCACATACTGGCCGTTCAGCGGCCGCGTGTTGGCTGCCGTTGTATCCTCTGCCGCATTGCTAATTTGTTCATTACCGGTGTATTGACCCAGCAGCATAACGCGGTAGTTCGGCACGGTGTTGGGGATTGTATCTGCGGTAAATTGCAGGGTCACGGTAATCGACAGGTTATCCGCCGTGCTGCCGGTTATGACCGGCTGGTTTATAGCCGCCGTACCGTGGACAAGGCCGCTGTTTCTATTTTGATCATTGTCCTTATAGTATGTCTTGGGAATACCGATCTCCTCATCATAGCGGGCAGACTCCATCCATGCACCTGTTGCATCTGTACCCGGGGTTGCCGTGGCGCGCAGGCGGGTGGCCGAGCCAAGGCCGTTTGCTATCGGTGCCTCGGTGTTGCTTGCATCCAGCGTAATCTTTGTATTGGGTTGGTTCATCAGGTAGGCGGTTACCTGCCAGTCACCCGCGTTTTGATAATCGCTTGCGTTTGTCAGCACAAGATACTGGCCGTAGGGCTGTCCTTCGCTTTTCTGTTTTTTCAGGCGGATTTCCAGCTCTGGGGTGGGCAGGGGGCGCACGAAGTCCTGCGGGTCAGACATTACCTCTGTACCTGTGGTGTTTCCGTTCACGGCCTTTACACCGACACAGAATTGGCTGTTGCCAATAGCATTTGCCAGCGCATCATCCGCGTCAAACAGATAGCGCGTACCGTAGACCTTTATGTCTTTGTAGCCCTCCAAAGGCGTCTCGTTATCGCCGTCAACCTTATACAGCGTTACCAGATAATGGCTTACATTCTGTATCTTGTTATCTGGGAAAATGCCATCTGCGGCCGCGGCCGACCATGTCACCTCATAGCGGCCATAGACAGCACTGCTATCGTTTTTATGCGTAACTTTCAACTCGGAGACCGTACCGGGGCCGCGCTTGTCCAGAATTTGCGTATAGTAGTTCTGGATCAAGTCGTCCGTGATGTCCTGCATACTCGGGGCATCGCTCTTGTCCGTATCGCCGTACCACAGCAGGATGGTGGCAACTTCTTTCTTTAGTGGTTCCTTACGATCCGGACGATAAATTGTTGCCAGCCCGTCCTTGTCAGTAGCTTTCTTGATATAACATGTTTTCGCATCAACTGTATCGAGATTATAGTTATTGACCATACCCGCTGCAAAGTACTTGCCGTCAGTATTGTTTATACCCGCGTACAGCCGTGTGCCGTAGAGATAATTATCCTTTTGGCTCATACTCGCGCCATATGTCGAAGCTTGTGTTTTTACTTCATTTTCATACATCAACTTCATGGCTTTATTGTAGGCATCGTTAAAGCTGTACCCTTCGTCCATAAAGTAGTTGCCGTAGGCCACGATGTTTTCACTTCCACGGTTCAACGCAATGGGCGCATTTTTGGAACTAACAGTATTTTTATACAGGGCAAAACAATTCGTCACTGTGGTGGATGCACTCGTTTTACTGCCATTGCCACGGTTGCCGCAGATACCCGCTAACAAGGGGGTATAGTTGTATTTACGTGAGATTGTAATATCCGTAGCATAGTTACGGCAGCGGTCAATATAAACCTCGACCTTATTTGGAATTTTTGTTCCACCGTCGCCATATGGTCCCAGCCAGCCCATGATGCCGGCTGCCAGCGACTCGCACTGCATCTTAACATCGCCGTTCACGCAATCGACAATGTTGATGCGCAGATAGTCATTTGTACCGTCCGCCATGACCACCTTGCCAAGGATACCGGCAACATCGTTGGCGCCATGCTTATTGTTATTGTCTCCCGCCCAATTACCGCTGGACAGAATATCGCCGTGGTTCTGGCAGGAGAGGATATTTGCCGTGCCGCCGGGGGTAGGCTGGTCAAAAAAGCCCACAATGCCGCCGACCGTACCCGAACTGCCGTTACAGTTGGTATTGGTGCTAAGGCTGCCGAAGTTGAAGGATTTTTCAATCGTGCCGCCGTTTTTCAGCCAAGAGGCAATGATGCCGCCGATATAGTTGGAGCCGCTGTCAAACACAGTGCCAAGGTTCACACATTCGGTGATGACCCACTTGTCATCGGCCGTATTCTGCTGCACGCCGATCACACCACCCACATAGGCAATATTTGCGTTGCCTCTATGGGTCGTGTCATCGTCATTTGTGCCGCCTGTGCGGGTAAAGCGGCGCACGGCAGCGCAGTTGACCAGCAGCTTGACCTCGCCGGTTGCCTCGTTCATGCCGATCATACCGCCGATTTTGGATTCATCGGTCGTGTTGTCACCGTAGACAAACCACTTGCCGGTTGCCGCACCTGTGATTGTGCCGTTGACAGTGTTGAAGCCTGCCACGCCGCCCAGATAACCGCTGGATTTGCCGTTTGTATCAGTTGTACCGCGCAGACCGACCAGCAGGTCATTTTCGGCAAGGCCGGTGGCGGTGTAGACTTCGCTGTAGTTATTCTTGGACACCGTGTCAACGCCTTTAAGGCTATTATAAGTATCGCCTTTCAGGGTGCTGATCATCTCATTGGTGCTGCCATCCTTAAACCACCCCTTAACCTCATCGACCAGAGCTGTTACTTCTGTTGCACCGCTGCTGCTAATGCTGCCGTTGTTTGCGCCTGCCACGCCGCCCACAAAGCCGTAGCGCGCGGTGATGATGCTGCCGCCGTTCTTTTCTGTGGCAACATAGCAGGATGTAATTTTGTTGTTATTACGGCCCGCAATGCCGCCCACGCTGCTGGCGCTTTTCAGCTTTTCCGCATAGGTCTGGCTGTCGCTCAGGCCCGAGGCACCCATCACCTGCAGCGTGATTTTGGGCACACTGCACTCATTGACCTCACCATTGTTCAGGCCAACGATGCCGCCTACGGTGTCCTGCACATTGGCTGCGCCCGTGTTGATGTTACCGTTATCAGCCTTGCCCAGCGCGCCCTGATAGGTACACTTTAACAGAGTGCCATCGCCGGCATTTTCGCCGGCTACGCCGCCCAGATTCTTGTATTTATTCAGATTGTCTGTAATGTTCAGTGTAACATTTGTTCCGTTGATTTTTGCGCCCTGCATATTGACGCCCGCCGCACCGCCAAGGCTGATGCTGTCTGCCCGGGCCGTAAGGCCACCGAGTTTCAGCGCAGGGCTGTTGACAGTACACTCATCAATCGTACCGGCGTTTTTGCCCGCAATGCCGCCCACATTGGTGGCCGGGCCTTGGTAAACAATGGCTGCGTCCGTATCAAGCGTAACGCCGCTGATTGTTGCGCCCGCATTGTTGATGGCCGTGACCGCGCCGATGCTTTCCCCTGCAAAGGTAATAGTACAGCTGCCGACAGTGCCGCCTTGAATGGTGCCGAAGTTGTTGGCCGCAATGCCCGCCGCATCGCACTTGGCAACGCCGATTTTGACGCCATTATTTACGCTGGAGTTTATAATTTGGGCGCCGCTGTCATTGCTGCCTGCAATACCGCCCGCATTGCCGTTGGTGGCATATACCGTGTAGTTGTTCCCGGTCTGCCCCGCAGTGTTGGTGCAGCCTGTAATTGTGCCGATCTGCCCGTTACCAGCCCTATTACAGCCCGCAATACCGCCTGCAAACTGGTCATTGGCGCGCACACACGCCCCATCAATCAGCGTAACATCGCTAATATTGGCATAGTTTGCACCGGCTGCACCGCCTGCGCAGCTCTTGGTGGCCGTGACGGTGCCTGTCACCTTGCCGCCCGCAATGCTGGCTGTTGTGGCGTTGCGCGTGTTGTTGCTGCCAACAATGCCGCCCGCATAGCTTTCTGCCATAATGTTGACCTGCAGGGTTGTGCCGCCCAATGCGATGCTGCCGCAGTTTACGCCTGCAACGCCGCCCGCGCACTCATTTGCCTGCACCGTAACGGGGATTTTATTGGAAGTGTTATAGGTTATGCTCGCATTCGTCAGGTTCAGGCCCGCCACGCCGCCGATGATGTACCGGCCGCGCACGGTGATGCTTGCTGCCGGGGCAGAGTCCGTGACCGTCCCGTTGTTAATGCCGACGATACCGCCAAGGTAGGCATAGCCGTCCTGCTGGGTGCCCAATGTGGCGTAGGTAGAGCAGTTTTTGATGCTGCCGTCATTCCAACCGGCAATGCCGCCCGCCGCGCTCTTGTGGGAGACAATGCCGTAGTTGGTGCAGCTCTCCAGCGTTGTTTTTTGGGTCACACAGCCGATGATGCCGCCCGCCATAGAGCCGCGGGCATCTTTACTGCCAACATAGTCGTTATAGTTAAAGCGGCCATTGTACTCCTTCAGGCTGACGCCGCTGCCGAGGGTGCCGGTCTCGCCCCGCATTTTCAGGCTGCCGACCGATGCCGCATTGTTTTGGCTGCCGTTTGTTGCGTTGCGGATGGTCAGGCGGGTTTCTGCATCGTTATAGCCGACAATACCGCCCACATAGGCGTTGACCTCAAGATTAAACTGGTTGGCCGCATCGTTGAGGGTCATCTCTTTGTCACTGCGCGTCACTGTATTGCTGACCGTCACAAGGCCGGTATCCTGCGCCACGGTGGGCAGAATCGTTGTCAAATCGGTCGGGGCCGATACCAGCAGGCAGTTATAGCCGATGATGCCGCCCGCCAGACCGTCGGCCTTGATGCGGCCCGCCTTTGCGGTGGTTGTAAATGTGCTGGCCGTGCTGCCGGATGTGGCGGATGTAATGGTAAACGCCGTTCCGTCCGTGCCGACCACCGGCATGTTAGCGCCGATGACACCGCCCACGCAGAGCGTGCCGCTGATTTCCGTCACTTTTATATCGGCCGCAGGCAGGGCCGGGGCAAGGTTCAGGCCGATCATACCGCCGACCGCATTACCGCCCGCGACCTCGCCGCTGACAGTCAGCAGCGAGGCGCTAGTATTTGTGATTTTCGCCGTTGCATCGTTGCAGCCAACCAGACCGCCGACAAAATTGCTGCCGCTGATGACCGCGCCGATCTGCACCGTGCTTGCCTCATTGTCCCATGTAAGCACGGCATTTTTGCCGTTGCAGCCGACCAGACCGCCCACATAGTCCACGCGGGTGGTTGCTTTCTCATTGTTTGCAGCTTCGTAGGTGCTCAGCGCCTGCAGCAGGGCGCTGCGGCTGCTGTTGGTAGCTGCGTCCGAGGCCATGCTGCTGACGCAGTTTTTGATGGTGGCAGTTGTATTTGCTGCGGTGCTGCCCCAATCGGCATCGTTCAGGCCCGCAATGCCGCCCACATAGGCCGCATTTTTGCCAAGGCCCGCCACAAGGCCGCTGTTGGTAACGCCGCTGACCGTGCTTTGGCTGCCGTTGACCGACACGACACCGCCCACATAGCGGTTGCCCAGCACGGTGCTGCTGTTGCTGCCGCCGGTTGTTTCAAGCTGGCTGCCGCTGAAGCCGCCCGCCATGCCACCGACAAAGCAGCGGCCCAGCACATAGCCCTTTTGCGTGGTGCAATTATCCAGCCTACACCCGCTGGCAAAGCCCACCAGACCGCCGACAAAATCACCCTTGAGCGGGCTGTCGTCGGTGAGTGTGCCATCAGCAGTATACCCGCCCTTTACGGCGGTTTTCAGCTGTGTTTCGGTCATATCGCGGCGGGTGGTGCTGGTGCTGCCGCGCAGCGTGATATTTTTGCAGTAGCCCGCAATGCCGCCGAAGAACTGGCCCAGCACACGGCTGTTTTGACCCTCGTAGTTGGCACCCGCGCTGACCGTGCCCTCGTTCCGAAGGCCGGTCAGGATGACAGCCGTACTGCTGCTATTATAAAGGTTGCCCACAACGCCGCCCGTAAAGGCGCTGCCGGTGACGGCGGCCTTGTTGGTCATGATTTCTTTCTTGGGATCAAGCGTCAGGTTGGCGGCATCCATCGTGCCGACCACACCGCCCACGCCGATGCTGCGCCAGATTGAGCCTTCCCCGCTGGCAGCGGCTGCGGCGTAGCGTGCCTGTTCTGTAAGGTTTTTGTCCGCATCTTTGGGGGCGTTGTCCTGCAGCAAACCGGCTACCGTCACATTGGCGTCCACCGTCAGCGCGGAAATTGTTTGCGTCTGGCCGCTTTTGGGTATGGCAACGCCCACGAGGCCGCCAATGCCGCGCGGCTCGTTTTCATAATAGGCTGCGCCATTTACTGTTGTGCTTGTGCGGGCTGTCGCGGTGGCGTTGTCGTCAAAGGGCAGCATTGCCAGCACCTGCGCGGAAACCGCATTGTTTTTGCCGTGGGTCAGGGTGCAGCTTTCCAGCGTGCCGGTGTTGACGCCGCACAAAGCACCGACCGCACGGATGTCGCGGTACGCGCTGTCAGTTGTTTCCAGCGGCTGCAGGGCCGTGGTCCCTGTCAGCGGCAGGGTGCCGTCTGCGCGGGTCACAATTTCAACATTGACCTGCACATCGGCATCGCGCAGGGTCATGTTTTTGATCGTGCCGTTATTCTCACCCACAAGGCCGATGTAGCGGTCACGCAGTTCTTCCTTACCCTGTCTGCCGGTCCGGGAGACGGAGCCCCCGCGCAGCTGCAGGTTCATGATAGTGATATTTCCGCCGTCCAGCGTCACATTTTTAGGCAGAGTCAGAATGGTCGGCCACGCCACAGCCTCCTCTGCCGAGGGGACCTTTGCCTCCGGCGGGAAGTTTTTGCCCTGCGCCGGGCAGTAGACCGTAACGCTGCCGCCGGTCCAGTTCAGGCCGGTGGCGCCAAGGCTCTGTGCGGCGAGGGTGTAGGCGGCGGCAGTCTTGCCGGACGCCCAACTGTCCGCCCAGCGCAGGTTGTACAGATGGCGGAAATAGGTAAGCTTGCCCCCTGTGGCTGTTGCCTCCTTTGCAAAAAGGCTGTTCTCCACATTGGTGTCAGCAGGTGTGCTGGGGGTATAGCTGCCGGAATAGTCGTCCCGCGCCTTGGCCTGCAGCGTGACATAGAAATCCTGCGGCCCGCCCGACAGCAGGCGGGTGATGCTGTACAGGCTGGTGTCGGCCACACTAATTCTGTTTGACCCCACGCCGCTGTCATTCTCGCAGGAGCGCAGCAAATCGGCGCTGGCCATAGCGTCCAGCGTTAGGACAAAGTTGCCCTTGTTGTAGCTCAGGGGGTAGTAGAGGGTCTTTTCTGTTTCCTTGCCATCCGCATCATAGCTATAGATTCTTGTTTTCAGCGGCACCGGCTCATTGGTCTTGACCGCCGGCAGCTCCACCTCGATCTCAAACAGCTTTTTCGTGCCGTCCTCGCTGTAGGCTGTTGCCACATACTGGACCTGCGTGTCGCGGGTCACATCGCCGCCCCAGCTCAGGGTCAGTGTTTCGGTGTTGGAGAGGCGCGGGTTCTTGACCTTCAGCTTGGTCTGCTGCAGCTCGACCACATTTACGCGGTCCTCGGCTGAATAGTAGCCCACAAGGCTGTCATGGCGGCGGTGGTCATAGCTTCGGTCATAAATATTCGTTGCGCCGTCTGTTTCTGTAAAACGCAGCTTGTCGGCGTTTGTGTCATAAAACACCGAGTACACCTGCCCGCTGGCGGCATCTATCTCAACGCAGACGGCCGCATTCAGCAGCGAATCATCGTAGATGTAATCGCCCAGCAGCTCGCGCAGCAGCTCATTGTCGCTGTTATCATCTGTTACTTTATCATAATACAGGGCATAGATATTCTTGTTCAGCTCATCGGCCTTCTGCTTGCGTGTTTCTTCGTTTTCCTCGCCGGTCAGCGTAAGCGCGGCGGGGTCAAAATGCGCGCCTGCCTGACCGTTCAGCAGCACCTTCTGGCGGAAATCGTCCAGTTCGCCCGCTGTGTCCTTGCGGGTCAGGGCGATCTGCGCGGTCTGGAAAAGGGTGCGGGCGTTCGCCTCGTTCTTCTCAAACCGGGCCAGACGGATATAGGCAATCAGGCCTCCCCCCACGAGGGCCGCCAAAATTGCCATAATCGCCAGCACGACCATAAGCTCCACCATCGTGAAGCCGCTGCTTCTGCGCGTTTTCTTGTTGCAATGCACCATAGATGCTCCCGTTTATATCACGGCACTGTCGCACCTTCCCGCCCGGCAGACGCCGTAGCGGCCATTGGAATTTGCGGCTGCGCCCTGCAAATTTGTACAGTAAGGCATAATAAGACTATATATGATAGTATTATACTCGGTTTGTGATGTTTTCGCAATAAGTGCGGTGAGATTTCGACAAATTTACACCAAATATAGTGCTGCACACGGGCGGCACGCACTATTTTGACAGATTTCATGTTACATTCCAACAAAAACATGGGATTTTTTTTGTGAAATTCCTTGCAAATACAGTCTTTGCGGGGTATACTGCTTAGTGTATCATATATAGAAGTAGAGGAAGTGAAACCATGCTGGCAGCACGACTGGGTGCCTGGCTGCGCAACACCGGGGAAAAATGGGCCAGGACCTCCTTTGCTGAAAAGCTGGCCCTGCTGCTGGCATTGCTCGCTGTGATCTATACCGTTGTGACCGGCGCGGCTGAGCTGCGCTATCAGGCCCGCGCGCGGGAGGCGCTGGCCCAGGTCAAGGCGGCGCGGCTGGCCGCCGGGGCCGTGTCCGCGCAGTGCTATTCCACCGGGCGCGCCTTTGCCGACCAGACCACTGCAGACGGCTTTGCCGACGGCGTGGCTGAGGAGATCGAGGAACTGGGCGCACTGCCCGGCAGCGTGAGCCTTCTGCAGGTAGCGGACAACGGCTACACCGTGCAGCGGCTGCTCTATCAGGAAAGCAGCATCTTCGCCGTCTATGACGCTGCCGAGGGGTACCGTGTCTTTCGCGCGGAGGACCGCCTGCATTACCTGACGGAGGCGAGCCATGCTGCTGCTTGAATGCCTTTTGGATCTGATCCGTTTTTTGCTGGGCGCAGCGCTGTTCAGCTTTATGAATGTCGTGGCCTGGCGGCTGCCCCGGGGCATGGACCCCCTGCAGGGGCGCAGCCACTGCCCGCAGTGCGGCCACACGCTGGGCGCGCCCGACCTTGTGCCGGTTTTCAGCTGGCTGCTTCTGCGCGGGCGGTGCCGCCACTGCGGTACCCGCATCCCGGTGCGGTATTTTCTGGTCGAGGTGCTGGGCGGCGTGCTGGCGCTGGGCTGCACCCGGCGCTTCGGCCCTGCGCTCAGCCTGACGCAGGGGCTGTTCGGCATGAGCTGGGCGGCGCTCACCGCGCTGGCGGTCTGCGGCATTTTGCTGAGCGTTGCGCTCATTGACGCCGAGACGCAGCTTATCCCCGATCGGCTCAATCTGGCGTTGGCCGTCTGCGGCGTTTTGGGGACGCTGCTCTCCCCCGCCGGGTGGCTGCCCCACCTGATCGGGGCGTTCTGCGTCAGCGTGCCGATGCTTTTGCTCTGCCTTGCCATTGACGGCGCGTTCGGCGGCGGCGACATCAAGCTGATGGCGGCCGCCGGGCTGTTCCTCGGCTGGCAGAACACGCTGCTGGCGATGTTTTTGGGTATTCTGGGCGGCGGCCTTTACGGCATCTGGCTGCTGGCCGCCAAAAAGGCTGACAAGAAGGATCACTTCGCCTTCGGCCCGTTTTTATGTGCGGGCATCGTCATTGCCATGCTCCTCGGCGAGCCGATCCTGCAATGGTACTGCGCGTTTTTGTAAGGCCCAGCGCCTACCTGATTTCACTATCCGTTCGGAGGTTTCTCCCCTATGCCACAATTTCGTTATACTGCGACCAACGCCGAAGGTAAGACTGTCCGCGGCATGGCTGACGCCCCCAGTGAGGAGGCGCTCTACACCAAGCTGCGCGATGACGGCCTGTACATGAGCGAGGCGCTGCAGACCAAGCGCGTCCGCAGCACCTTCCGCCCGTTAAAGACTGCCGTGCTGGCGGATTTCTGCCGCAATCTGGGCACCCTGCTGACCGCCGGTGTGCCGCTGGTGCGCGCCTTCCGCATCATGGCGGATGAGCGCAGCATCGACCCGCAGCAGCGGGCCCTGTATGAGGCCGTGCTGGGCGAGCTGCGCAAGGGCATCCCGCTGTCCGATGCGATGGAGTCCTGCGCACCGGCGTTCCCGAACCTGCTGCTGGCGATGATCCGCAGCGCCGAGGGCACCGGCAGCATCGACCACGCCTGCACCCGGATGGCCACCTACTATGAGCGCGAGCATAAGATGAACCAGCAGGTCGGCAACAGCATGATGTACCCGCTCATCCTCTGCGTGCTGATCGTGGCGGTCATCGCAATTTTGATGACCTTTGTGCTGCCCCAGTTCAAGCCGATGTTTGACCAGATGGAAAAGCTGCCCTTCCTGACGCAGCTTCTGTTTGATGCCAGCGACTTTGTGGGCGCCAACTGGCCGCTGCTGCTTGTGGCGCTGGCGCTGCTCTTTTTCGGCTTCAGGCTGCTTTTGGCCCAGCCCCGCATCCGCCGCCAGTGGGACCGCTTTATCCTGCATGCGCCGGTCGTGGGCGTGCTGAACCGCAAGATCTGCACCGCCCGCTTTGCCAGCACCCTGTCCAACCTGTACGGCAGCGGCGTGCCCATCATCACAACGCTGGGCGCGGCGCGCGACTCGATCGGCAACCGCTGGATCGAAAGTCAGTTCGGCACAGCGCTGGACAGCATCCGCGCCGGCCACAGCCTGTCGCAGTCCATCGCCGCGATCGACGGCTTTGAGGTCAAGCTGGCCTCCTCCATCGCCGTCGGCGAGGAGACCGGCAAGCTGGACAGCCTGCTGGCCACGATCAGCGAGACGCTCGACTACGAGGCCGAGATGGCCACCAAGCGCCTTGTCACCCTGCTGGAGCCTGTGATGATCGTCATCATGGGTCTGGTGGTCGGCGGCGTGGTGGCGGCTGTTATCGTGCCGATCTACCAGTCCTACGGCACCATCGGCGCATCGTCCGGTGCCATTTAAACTATATTCCGGAGGGTTCCTCATGGCATCACTTACCTCTTTGTATCTGTGCAGCCGCACGGTGTACGCCGCGGTGGGCAGCCCCACCGCCAAGGGCGCACGGATCACCGCTGCCGCCACAGCCCAGCTGCCCGAGGGCTGCCTGATCAACGGCGTCATTACCAACGAGGCCGACCTCGCCGAGGCGCTCAAGGCCTTTTTTGCCCGCCATAAGCTGCCCACGGGTCGGGTGGCGCTGATCGTAGGCGGCAGTCAGTTCGTACACCGCGTCATCTCCCTGCCCGCCATGAGCGAGAAAAAGCGGCTGACCGTGCTGGCGCATGAGCTTTCGTCCGGCGGTGCCGAGACAACAGCCCCGCTTGACGACTATATGCTGCTGGCCCGCGATGCCAAAACCCGCGCTGACACGGTGCTGGCCACTCGCGTGGAGCAGAGCGTCATTGCCGGGTATGCGGCGCTGGCCAAGGCTGCCGGCTTCAAGCTGTACAGCATTGATCTGGGTCTGGCCGCCCCCATCAAGGCGGTGCGCACGATCCCTGCCCTGCAGAGCGAAACCTTTGTGCTGCTGCATTTTGATGATGACACCGTCTCGGCCTGCCTGTTTGTGAAGGGGCAGTACACCTATTCGACCCGCAGCCGCCTGTTCAATCCGCGCGGCTCGGCAGAATCCGGCGCCGAGATCGCACAAAAGCTGTCGGGCATTCTGCAGTTCCACATTGCCGGAAAGAGCAAGAACCCGATCACGACCGCCTACTTTGCCGGTGCAAACGCCGATGACCTTGCCGTCTGCCGCCCGGGCTGCGAGGCGCTCTCGCTGCGGGTGGCGCAATTCCCGGATTCGCCCACCGTCAAGCTGCCTGAGGGCACAGCCCTTGCGCAGGCGCTCTACGCCGCAGGCAATCTGATCGCGCGCTGACCCGCGCACCAACTATACAAGCCAGGGGAACATACAAATTATGGCTATGAAACAGAACAACTTTTATCTGCGCTGGCAAAAGGCCGCAGGCGCCGCCAAGAGTGAGCAGCGCAGCCGCAGCATCCGGACCGCTGCCCCCGGCGTTGCCGTAGTGGCCGCCGCCCTGCTGGGCTGGGGTGCCATGACGCTGTACACCGCCTCCCTGACCAGCCAGCGGCAGGACATCGTAAACTGGTGCAATGACAACAGCGCGGCGTTCCTTGCCTCGAGTCAGGATGCCGAGGCGGCCGTGCAGTTCCAATCTCTGACGCAGTACGCCGACGGCATGACCGACCTGCTGGACGGCTACCCTGCTGTGACAAGCAGCCTGCTGCACCGGGTCGAAGCGGCGGGCGACGCTGCCATCACGATCCAGTTCACCAGCTACAACGCCGCCACGGGCGAGCTGCAGTTCAACGCCAACTCCAGTCAGGTCATCGACATTCCGACCTACATCCGCTCGCTGCAGAGCTGCGGCGTTTTTTCGACCGTGAGCTATACCGGCTACAACGCCGACAATGACGGCTATTCCATCGACCTGCGCTGCGTTCTGGCAGCGCCGCAGTAAGGGGGGTGCGGTTATGGATATTGCACCGATGACCAAGCGCGACAAGATCCTTTTATATGCCGTGCTGATGCTGGGCTTTATCGTGCTGTATGTGCGGTTTTTGCTGATTCCCGGCATCGGCAGCCTGCAGCAGGCCCGCGCTGACCTGACCGAGGCGCAGGACGCCCAGATCACCATGCAGGAGACGATCCTGCAGGCGGGCGTGAACGCCGCCAATAAGAACACCGCCTGGGGGGAGCTGCAGACCGCCAACGCGCGGTACTACAGCATCCTGACCAGCGATGAGCTGGATACGCTGGTGACCGGCCTTGAGCTGAACCACAGCATGCAGCCCGTCTCCCTGAGCATCGGCCAGCCGCTGACCCAGAGCATGACCGGCTACATTGCCGGCACACAGGCCGGGCAGAGCCCCGCCCCCTCCGGCAGCGCCGCGGCCGCCGTCACGGCAGATCAGGTGGACACCACTGCCGCAGGCAATGCCCTGCTGCAGCAGCTCCTTGCCGCTGACCTTACACCCTACTATGACCAGCCCGGCTACCTCCAGACCTCCGATGTGACCTTCAGCTGCTCGGGCGAGGCGAGCAATTTCCTGAGCCTGCTCGACGATCTGGCGGACAACTATCCGTCCATCCAGCTGCAGAACTTTTCCATCACCACCCGCAGCTTTGCCGCAGCGGACGGCACCTCGTCCAGCGGCAGCATCTACAATGTGACGCTGCGCGTCGTACTCTGTGACAAAGGAGGCGTACAGCCGTGAAAAACATCCGTCTTGGCGATCTTCTGATCGAGTTCGGCTACATCACGGCCGAGCAGCTCAACGCCGCCCTTGCCTACCAGAAGGAGCACCGCGACCTGCGTGTCGGCCAGGCACTGCAGGAGCTGGGTTATGTCAATGAGCGGCAGGTCCTGCAGGCCCTTGCCAAGCGCCTGCAGATCCGCATGATCGACATTGAGCACACCAACGTTGATGTGACGGCTGTCGAGAAGGTTCCGCAGGAGCTGGCGCAGAAATATGACATGCTGCCCATCGCGCAGAGCGGCCATACGCTGACCATCGCCGCCAACGACCCGCTGAACTACTACGCCATCGAGGACATCCGCCAGCTGACCGCTATGGAGCCGGAGATCGTGCTGGCCGAGCTGGAGCCGCTGCGCCGCGCTGTCCGCTACTATTACGCCGAGGTCAGCGCCCGCAAGGCGGCCCGCAACGCCAACAGCAGCGATATGGCCGCCGCGCAGACGGAGGATCTCGCCATCGACATGACCGCCGAGGGCGGCGATCTGGACGCGCCGATCATCCGCCTGCTGAACAGCCTTGTGCAGCGTGCCGTGACGACCACCGCCTCGGATATCCACATCGAGCCGTTTGAGGGCGAGACAAAGGTCCGTATGCGCATTGACGGCGTCATCATCGACTATGTGACGCTGCAGCGCGCCTTGCACCAGCCGCTCATCGCCCGCATCAAGATCATGTCCAACCTTGACATTGCCGAGCACCGCATCCCGCAGGACGGGCATTTCCGCGCCCGGCTTGAGACAGGCCCCGATGTCAACGTCCGCGTCTCGATCCTGCCGACCGTCTTTGGCGAAAAGGCCGTGCTGCGTATCCTGTCCAGCAACACTTACATTAAAAATGCCAACCACTTCGGCATGAACGATGAGACCTACCGGCGGTTTTTGCCGCTGCTCAACCGCCCCAACGGCATCGTCTACCTGACCGGGCCGACAGGCTCCGGTAAGACGACAACGCTCTACATGGTCCTGCAGACCATTGCCGAGCGGCAGGTCAATGTCTCGACGATCGAGGACCCTGTCGAGCGCAATCTGGCCCGCATCAACCAGACGCAGGTCAACAACATTGCGGGCCTAACCTTTGAGAGCGGCCTGCGCGCCCTGCTGCGTCAGGACCCCGATGTCATCATGGTCGGCGAGACCCGCGATGCCGAGACGGCGTCCATCTCGGTCCGCGCGGCCATCACGGGCCACATGGTTTTTTCGACCCTGCACACGAATGACGCGCTCTCCTCCATCGTCCGTCTTGAGGACATGGGCGTGGAGCGGTACATGGTCGCCAACTCGGTGGCCGGTCTGGTCGCCCAGCGCCTGATGCGCCGGGTCTGCCCCCACTGCGCCCGGCAGATGCCCGTCACCGAGGAGGAGCGCACCTATCTCGGCCCTGACATTCCCTTTGTGCGGCGCGGCACCGGCTGCACCCAGTGCAACGGCACCGGCTACCGCGGTCGCGTGGCGATCCACGAGCTGGTCATCATCAACCGCGAGCTGCGCGAGCTGATCTCCGCCGGGGCCACGCAGGAGGAGCTGACCGATGCCGCCCGCCGCAATCAGGGCATGACCAGCCTGCGCGAGGCCGCCCTGCAGCTTGTGCGCGAGGGCGAGACCACCCCGGAAGAGCTGCTGAAGATCACCTTCTATGAGGAATAAGGGGAACGGGTGCTGACGGCAGCGTCCTCTCCGGCTTCTCTTTCTTAAAAGTGAGGTATGTCCCATGCAAATCCATGAACTCACCGCGCTGGCGCGGCAGATGAAGGCCAGCGACATCCATCTCTCCGAGGGGCTGCCCCTGATGTTCCGGGTGGACGGGCGGCTGATGCAGCCCCCCGTGCAGATGAGCGCTGACGAGACCCGCTCCCTGATCCTTGGGCTGATGGACGAGGCGCACCGCGAGGCCATCCTTACCGAGCGGATCGATGCCGATTTTGCGCTGGTCGCACCGGACGGCACCCGCAGCCGCGTGAATGTCTTTTTCCAGCAGGGGCGGGCTGCGGCCACGCTGCGCCTGCTCAACGATGCCATCCCCACGCTGGCAGAGCTGTCGATGCCGCCCGTGCTGACAAAGCTGGCGGACGAGCCGCGCGGTCTGATTCTTGTCACCGGCCCCACCGGCAGCGGCAAGTCCACCACGCTGGCCGCGATGATCGACCATATCAACAAGACCCGCAGCGACCACATCATCACGATCGAGGACCCCATCGAGTATGTCTATCAGGGCAGGCAGGCGCTCATCCACCAGCGTGAGGTCGGCGCTGATGCGCGCAGCTTTGCCTCGGCACTGCGCAGCGCCCTGCGCGAGGACCCCGATGTCATTCTGGTCGGCGAGATGCGCGATTACGAGACGATCTCCGCCGCCGTCACCGCCGCCGAGACCGGCCATCTGGTCCTCAGCACGCTGCACACGATCGGCGCAGCCCAGACCATCGACCGCATCATTGATGTCTGCCCCGCCGGTGCGCAGAACCAGATCCGCGGCCAGCTGGCCGCCGTGCTGCGCGGCGTCATCACCCAGCAGCTTCTGCCGCTGGCCGGGGGCAAGGGCCGCTGCGCCGCGACCGAGATTTTGGTCGGCACCGATGCCGTGGCAAACCTTATCCGTGAGGGCAAGTGCTACCAGATCCCAAGCATCCTGCAGTCCGGCGCTGCACTGGGCATGCACAGCCTGAACGCCGATCTGGCGCGCCTTGTCAGCATGGGCCGCATCACCCGCGAGGCCGCCGAGCGCTGCGCCACCGACAAGAGCGATCTGCAAAATTATTTATAAACAAACCAAAAAACGGGGTATCCGCCATTGTACGGCAGATACCCCGTTTTTGGTTGCTTTATTGGGGGGCGCCGCCCCCTGCATCACTTGTTTACGCCCTCCTTCCCCTCGGCCAAAATCCTTACCAGCCACGCCGGTACCGGTGCGCCCATGGCAGCGGCATTCTCGGCAATGCTTCCCAGCTCCGTAAAAATATACCATACCAGCACCACGGGCAGCACCACGCCGTCCAACTGCAGCCCCAGCCCCGGCAGGTTGGCAACCGCCATGCCCAGCACGCCATCGGTCAGGGCGCTTACCAGCACCACAACGACCATACCGGCCTTGTGCCAGATACCGGCGCGGGCCACCGCGCTCGACCACTGCCCCCGGTAGGCCGCCGCCGCGCTGCCGCTGGCCCAGTCCAGCGCCATGCAGGCACCCCACGCCAGCACCAGCCAGCCCAGCCAGCCGAACACCGCCGTAAAGGCCCCGCAGGCTGCCGCCACCGCTGCCTTGCTGCACTGCAGCAGGTTTCGCTTTTCCATCATGTATCCTCCCATCTGCTCTTGTACAGGCCCGCCTGCACCAATCCGCGCTGCAGGCAGAGCGCAAGCACCGCATCGGCGTCCCCCTGCGTCACCGGCCCTACTGTGATAAGCTGGCGCTTTTCCGCGCCGCCGTACACGCCCGGCGCGTTGCCGCACCCGGCGTAGGCGGTCGGGTCCAGCCCTGTGCCGTTTGCTGCGGCGCGCACCTCAAAATGGCAGTGCGGGTAGGGCGGGTCGGCCAGCGCCGCATTGCCGGTATTGCCCATAACGCCCAGCGCGTCCCCGCTGGCCACCCGCTGCCCAGCCTTGACCAGCAGCCGTGCGCAGTGGGCAAAGTAGAGAAAATTCACCGCATCCGGGGTCTGCGCGCGGTCAAGCTGCACACAGGCATACCAGCCCCACTCCCAGGTCCTGTTCTGTCGGTCGGTCACGATGCGCGCCCGCGTCACCCGCCCGGTGATCCGCTTTCCTTTATAATAGGGCATCCGCACGGTCGTATCGTCCAGCCCCACCAGATCCAGACCGCCGTGCCACACACGGCCGCCGCCCCGTGTGAACCCAAAGCAGGCGTAGGGGTAGGCGATCCGGGTGCGCCCTGCAAAGATACCGCTCTGCCTCATGCCGTCACGCCCCCCTGCGCAGTGTGTAGATGACCTTCATCGTCTTGTCGGCGGTCTTTTCCACCGCCTTGGGCAGGTCGTTGATGGTCGCCAGATAGTTTGCCCGCAGCACCCGCTCGGTGCGCATACGGCTGTCGCTGTAGTAGCGGCGCAGCGGCGTTACCGGCTCGCCCAGCACCGGCACCATGGCGGAAAAGCCGGTGGTCGAGGTATCGTAGCCCGCTGCCTCGCAGGAAAACAGCTCGTTTTTTTCGGTGTTCAGCACCACGCCGCGGGTGCGGTAATAGCAGTAGAGCCGCCCGTCATGCGCATCGCTCAGGTATTGCAGGTTATCGCCGTGCATCGTGACGGCCTGCACATCGGTCGGGTCTGCCAGCGGAAAGCGGTAGATCTGATAGGTCGAGGGTGCCGTCATGTACAGGCTGCCGCCGTAGACTGTGCCGTTCAGCGGTGTGGACTTTGCCTCGCTTACAGCGGCGCGCAGCGCACCGCCGGTGTTGTTGGGGACGGTGTAGTCTCTCGCCGCCAGCGTTTTGCGGTCATACTCCCGCACCCGGATGCTGCCGCCCGCCGCGATGGTGCTGCCCTCCGGCGCTGCGATAAGGTAGAGCTTATCCGCCTCGGCGTCAAAGCAAAGGCGGCAGTACCGGCCCGCATTGCCGGATACCGACTGCAAAAAGCCGGAAATATCCACTGTATCTATCGAGATAAGGCTGTCCCAGCCGCCCTGCGTATCGCGCCGGAAAAGATCCAGCGTCCTTAGCCCAAGACAGTGGCGGCGCAGCTCCAGCACACTGCGGGCGGTGTCCACCCTGCCCGCCAGCGCTTCATCAGCCGCCGGGTCCGCATAGAGCAGCACCCCGCGCTCGCCCGTGGGGTAGCAATCCTTGGCCAGCAGCCCGGTCAGCAGCTGGTCGCCGCCCAGCGCCCCGCCGAAGCGCAGCCGGCCGGCCATCACAGGGGAAGCGTTGGGCGCATCAATCATCTCGGAATAGTACGCGCCCTGCGGCTGGGTCAGGCAGACTGACTGTATGACGCCGTTGCCCTGATTGGTGGCAAACTCGTAGACATAGGTCATCGTGCCGCCCGCCGGGTCCAGCTTTGTCTCGGTCAGGTTGGCGCTGCCGCGGGTCGTGTTGGTCGTTGCATTGACAAGACCGGCGATGGCCGTGCCCGTGATGCCTGCCGCCGCCGGGGCAAACCGCGTTGCCGGGTCTGCGCCGAGGGGGCTGTCATACAGGAGCAGCCCGCCGTAGAACATCGTGACAAGATCCTTCGGCGCGTTGGGGTCATCCTGCTGGCCGCGCCAGAGCAGCATTGCCTTGTTCAGGCTGCCGCCGTAGCCGTTGAAGATCTCCCCCACCGCGTTGGTGATGATGTTGTCCTTCTCGACCACCTCCACCGCACCGGTGTGTATGTCGGTCAGCTCCAGCCGTGCATGGCCGTGCAGTCTCATTTCGGTTCCTCCTTCGTTATCCCGGCGCCGCCGTCCTGCAGGGGGCCCAGCGCCAGCGTGCGCGGCGTCAGGCGGATCGGCGCGACCAGCTCCTCACATTCCAGCAGGCCGTTCCACGGTGTCTCCCCCGCCATGCCCTGCCCGGTCACGGTGGCCTTGATGCCGTACTGCGCCACCCGCACCGTGCCGCCGCTGCAGACCAGCCGTACCGACAGCCGCTTGACGGTGTTTGCCTCGACATTTGCAAACGGGTAAAAAAGCGCCAGCGTGTGGGGGCCTGCCTCCATCCGCTGCTGCGGCGTAAAATTTTCAATCTGCTGATCGTTCAGGTAGTAATGCACGGTCAGGGTCAGCGCCGCATCGTCCGGCTCAGCGTCCGCTGTCAGCTGCGCAAGGAAGATCGCGCTCGTATCCTCGATCGCCGCAAAGGAGATCGTGACCGCCGGTACCTCCGCCGTGCGCACGGTCAGCGCCGCCGCGTTTGTAAAGCTGTAGTAGGTCAGCCGCTTGCTCTCGGCGCTGTTCTGCAGGCGGCGCAGCGTGCGCTCGGTCGCGCCGTCCCCGGCCCCGGTCAGATAGGGGTTGCGCCCCACGCTTTTAAGGGTCTGCCGCCCGCGGTACCGCCAGACAAAATGCGTGACCAGCATCTCGGGGGCGCTGCCGTCCGCGCGCGGCAGGGCAATGCGGTCCCCCGGCTCAAACGCCGGGTCGCCGGGCATCGTCACAGTGGCCGGGGTGTAGTCAAGCTTTTGCAGCACCGCAAACAGATGCTCGGCGATCTGCGCGCGTATCTCGGGCAGGCCCTTCTCCGCCAGCGGCATCTCGGTGATCGTCATGGTCAGGCCGCTGTCCTGCTCGTTCCCTGCCGCAAACCGGCCGTTGGCTGTCTCGATGCTCAGCGCCTCATAGTGGCAGCGCAGGTCTGAGATACCGGCCTCGCTGCGGTCCCCGGGGCCGAGTACCGCGCACGCCGCCGCGGCAAAGGGGCGTATGACGAGCCGCCCGGCCCGGTCTGCCGCCGCAAAGCCGCCCACCAGCTGCGCTACCGCCGATGCACAATCCCGCCAGCTTTTCAGGCCGTCCGCCGGGCCGATCTGGCAGACAAGGGCAGCGTTCTCGTTGAGCGCGGCCACCTCCCCGGCCGTCTGGCCCAGCGTCAGGCCGCAGGCATCGGCGATTTGGCCCAGCAGCTCATATGCCGTGCCCTGCAGCACGGTGCCGTCATAGCGGCGCTGCAGCGCCAGCAGATTGTCATACGCCTTGATGCTGACATACAGTGCCCTGCGCTCGGCCTCCGCCACGGTATAGCTGCCGAGCGGGACCTCCTCCCACTGGCCGTCCGGCAGCTGCAGCCCGTAGGCAAGGCAGAGCTTTGCGCCGTAAAAGGCATGGCGGCTCAGCGCCGTGCGCAGGTTGAGCGCCGCCTGCCCGAGGTAAGCACAGCCGAAGGTCAGCTCCTCCCCCGTGACGCACTGGTTGTCGAGGGTCAGCGACCCGCTCATAAGCTCGGCCGCCGTCAGCGGCAGCACGGTGCCGTTCGTCAGGGTCAGCGTGCCTGTCACCCGGTCGGTGCGGGTGCGTGCCCGTATGGCGGCCTTGTAGGCTTCCGATACTGGATATATCCGGATCTCCTCCCCTCAAAATTCAATCAGATGGACCGAGGCCGCCCAGACCGCCCTGCCGTCGCGGGCGGCCTTCAGGTCAGCCGTGCGGTCCCCGGCGTACATCCGGGCCGTGCGCATCTCGCCAAAGAAATACTGCACCTGTATACTGTCCGGGGCGGTCGCATTCAATACGGCGGCGCACTGCGCCGTGGTCAGGGCCTCCCAGCTGACGCTGATCTTGGCCACACCGCCGCGCACCCGCTCGCGCACCAGAACGCCGTCCTCCGTGCGGCCGGTGCCGCTGCTGTCCAGATCAGAAAGCTGCACCTTGTACGCGCCGGGCGCGGGCAGCGCCGTGCCGTCAATGGTTAAGATTTCCACGCTTCACCTCCCGCCGCTGCGCAGTGCGCGGCGATTCTGACTGTTGGCGATGACGCTGTCAAGCAGTTCCTCGCCAATATAGATGTTGATGGGCTGGTCGCCGCCCTGTGCGCCGCCCTGCCATGCGGCCAGCGTCTCCGCCAGCGCCTGCCGGATCGTGTCCAGCGGTGCCTCGATGTTCGTACCGCTGCGCTGGTCGCCCAGCATAGCCAAAAACTGACGGTTCGGCGGTATGACCGCCCCCTGCGCCAGCGCCGGTACCGGCACGGCGGCGGCATAGCCCAGCCCGGGCAGGGCGGCCCGGGCGCTCAGCAGCTGCCCGGCACCGCCCAGCACGCCGCCTGCCGCCGCTTTGGCCTGCCCGATGGCCGACAGCAGCCCATTGATGGCCGCCGCGATGGCGCTGACCATGCCGCGCACGACCGCCAGAACCGTGCTGACTGCCGTCTGCACGATTGAAACGATGCGCCCCCACACGGTCGAGACGGTAGCCGCCATTGCGTTCCATGCGGTGTCCCACGCGCCCCGCAGCACAGCGGTCAAAAAGTCTGCCAGCCCGCGCAGCACGGCCAGCAGGATCGTGATGCCGTCTGCCACGATGCCAGCCGCACCGGTCACGGCTGTACCCAGCACCGTAAACACCTCAACAGCCGCCGGGGCCAGCGCCGTCACAAGCCACTGCACGAACGGGGCCAGCACCGTGTTCCAGACCGTCAGCAGCAGCGTACCCACCGCGCCGAGGCAGGCCGTCAGCTCATTCCAGAGCGGCTGCAGATGCGCAGCCCAGAGCGTATCCAGCAGCGCAAAAAGCTGCAGCAGCACCGGCTGCACCACCCCGGACCAGAGCGCCGACACAAGGCCCGCCGCATTCTGCCAGCCCTCAGCCAGCCCGGCCAGAATGGGCTGCCCGTAGAGTGCCCATGCGTTCTGCAGCCCGGCCCAAAGCCCCTGCCAGACTGTGTCCAGCAGCGCCGCCGCAGGGGCAAGCACCGTTTCCAGCTCGGCCCAAAGCGGCTGCCAGACGCACAGCACTGCCTCACGCAGGGCGTTCCACACGGTCTGCCAGGCTGCGGCAAACGGCGCAAAAAAGCCGCTGAGATACGCCCAGAAATCCGCCCAGACGCCGCGCAGGCTGTCCAGCACGGCCCGCCAGCCATCGGCCCAGTCCCTGCCGTCACTGCCTCTGGCGGTGCGGCGGGCCGTACCGCCGGCATTGCCCGCCGTGCGCTTTTCCTTTTCGGGCGCTGCGGCCTTCTCCACTGCGGGGGCGGGCAGGCGGTTGATCTCGTCAAATTTCGCAAGGCTGCGGGTGGTTTTCACGCTCTGCACCGCGGTTGCCTGCAGTGCCGTGCGCAGCTCCTCCACGACCCTGCGGGCCTGCTGGCCCGCATCCCCCATGCTGCCCAGCGCCTGCGTGATGCCATCGAGCGCCGCCCGCAGGCTCCCTGCCGGGAGCTTGAGGGTCGAAAGCTCGTCAAATTGAATCGTTTGCGTAGGTTTCCCTCCTTTTTTGTCTGGTCACTGCAGCAGGGCAAGCAGCCTTTGCTTTTCGGCCTCCTGCGCGGGGCTGGCCGGGCTGCGCAGCTCGACCGCCGCGCGGTGGGTGCGGTAAAAGTCCAGCTCCCAGTTTTCCAGCCGCTTGCCGCGGCGCAGCTTGTCGCGGATGGCCACCACCGTGGCAAAGCTCCCCTCGCCAATGGCATCAAACCACGCCAGAAAGCTCCACCAGTGCAGGTACGGCAGGGTGCGCACATCCTGCCCGGCCGCCCGGCTGATGCCCGCAGCGATGAGCGGTGCATCCTGCTGCCAGTCCATCAGCGGCGGACCGGGGCGCGCCTGCTCACGGCGGCCCGCCGCCAGAAACTGCGCCAGAAAATCCGTGGCCTGCGGCCAGCAAGCCTGCGGCATCTCGGCAAATGTTGGGTAAAACAGCCGCATCGCCACATACCAGCGCCCGCTTTGGTCCAGCTGCGGGTCAGCCGTGCCGCCCAGCCAGCGCAGCAGCTCCAGAATATCACGGTAGTCGGTGCGTATCGCATACGCCGCACCGTCCAGCTCTGCCTGCATCGGCAGGCACCAGCAGCCCGTCATTCCGCGCCCCGGGCTGCGCGGGCGGCCTGCGCGGCAGCCTCGGCCGCATCGGCGGCGGCGTGCAGGCGGCGCTCGGCCCCCTCGCGCAGGATCGGCGTCAGCGCCTCGAGCAGGTTCTGCACCACGCGCCGCCCGTTTGCCCCGACCCCGGCCAGATTCACACCGTTCAGGATCGCGTCAAAGTCGTTTTCCGCGCCGAAGATCTCCCCCAGCAGCCGCTTGATCCGCCCGTCATAGTCCTGCAGCAGCGCAAGACCGGCGGCGGCACGCTGCTGCTCGTCCCCGCCAAGCTGCCCCAGCGCGGCTGTCAGCTCAGCATCGTACTGCTCCAGTGTTTTGCCCGCTGCAAAAAAGCGGTGGTAGAGGTTCGGGTCTGCCGGGTTGAACCGCAGCACGCCGCGCCCGTTGACGGAAAATTCCTCCACACCGGTGTCAATGTTCAGTTCCATCGGATACTCCTTTCCATAAAGCCTTCCCCCGCGGGGGAAGGTGGCGCCGCAGCGCCGGATGAGGGGCGGCCTTGCCCTGCCGCCCCCTGCCGTTTTTACGCTTCGGTAAATTTCTTAGCCGCCGGGTCAAAGCTGCCCTTTGTCTTGACGCCGGTGTAATGCACATTGAAGGGGATCTGGTAGCCGGTCGTATCGCCGCCGTAGCTGACGATCTCGATGTAGCATTCTTCGCGCACGGCCGGGTAAGCGCCCGCCGTGTCCTTACCCCACAGCTTGACCTCCACCATGTCGGTCTTGAGGTCGTCCAGCACAAGATCTCCGTCAATGATGGCCTGCAGCTTTTCAAACAGCGGGTCGCCCTCCTCGGCATAATAGGGGCTGACCTCGCCCTGCTTCTGATAGCTGTCGATGACCACCGAGGTCTGGCCGAGGATGTTGGACTTCTTCTCGACATTGGCCGTCAGCTCAGGGGCATATTCCTCCAGATCCTGCCCCAGACGGGTGTAGCTTGCCTCGCCGCTGCCAAAGGCGGCGTTCAGGTAGTGGGCCATGTATCTGCGTTCAATTTTCATTGCATTTCCTCCGTATAAAGCTGTGTGTATTCTGCCTGCAGGCGCAGGGTGTATACCGCCGTGCCGCCTGCCTCGGCGCGCTCCATCCGGCCCTGCTCCGCGCGCAGGCACTCCTGCTGCGGCTCACTGCCGAGCACCGGCGTGCGGTGCGCGGCGCTCTCGGCGGCGATCCATGCCTGCAGCGCCAGCAGCCGCGTTTCGTTTTCGGCGCGGGTATCCGGCAGGCAGAGGCGCAGCGTGAACTCTGCCCGGCAGCGCTGCCTTACGCCGCCCAGCAGGTTCTGCCGGCGGTCCAGCACCGTGATGCCCCCGGCCCACAGGCCGGCCGTGCCCGGTGCGGGGCCGACATCACCAACCTGCACTGTAAGCCCCTGCAGGGCAGGGGCCCGGGCCAGAAACGCGTAGAGTTTTTGCATCATGGTAGTCCTCCTATCTCTAAGCCTTCCCCCTTTGGGGGAAGGTGGCCCCGCAGGGCCGGATGAGGGGCAGCCTGCCACCCGGCGTCCCTTTCCCGTGCAGCAGCGGCCGGCTCGCCCCTCATCAGCCGCCTGCGGGCGGCAGCTTCTCCCCCGAGGGAGAAGCCAAAGTTTTTTTCACCTCGTCAGGCTGTGGACGCCGGTGCCGCTGCGGTTCCACCATGCACCGGCCTCGACATGGTGCAGCCTGCCGCGCAGCCGCATCGGCAGCACATACTGCACCACCGCCGCATTTTCCACCGCAGCGGGTACAAAGCCCGGCCAGTCCTCCCACTGCAGCGCAGGCCCCTCACCAAGGCAGAGCCGGTCACCCGGGGCCAGTGTGTAGTCTGCGCCATAGCGCGCAGCTGTCTGCGGTATGACCACCAGCAGCGCCGTGCCCTGCCGGGTGCCGCCCGCATCGGGCAAAGTGCGCCTGCCCTGCTGCCAGTACACACCCCGCACCACGCGGCGCACCACCAGCCGGTGCGCCGCGTCGGGGTGGTAGAGGGTCACGGTCTCGCTGCAGAGCTTATCCATCATTCACCCACCGCCCTATGCTGTAGTAGTACCCGGCCTCGCGCCGGTAATGCCGCGCGCGGTCGTCCAGCGTGCGGGCGCAAAGTTCCGGCGGGGCGGTGTAGGTCTCGCTCACGCTGCCGATGCTCACCCGCGTCAGACCGCGCCGCTCGTCCTCCTGCGCAAATTCATACATCGCATCAGCGATCGCGCAGAGCGCCATCGCGGCGGCGGCGTCCTCGGTATACGCCCCCGCCGGGGTCATGGGGTAGATGCGGCGCATACGCTTCAGCTCAATCTCTGCGCGCTTCAAAAAGCGCGGGAACTCGCTCTCGGGGATATCCTCCCCGGCGAACTGCTCCTTATAAAAGGTGTAATCCGGCATGCGCCCGCCCCCTTACGCCTTAAACTTTGCCAGCACGACCTTGGCCTCGTTCGACAGCACAGCGACATAGAACTCGTCTGCGGTGATCTCGGTGGTGCGGGTCTTGGGCTTGCGCTCGGTCTCGATATTGACCTCGCGCTTACGGTAGATGGTCAGGGCGGGGATCTCATCGTCCACCTCGGGGTCAGCCTCCAGCTTGACGATCGGGCAGGCGTAGACGCCGTCCGCCAGCGGCACCTTTTTGCTGGGCACCAGGCGGCAACCTGCGATCATGCCGATCTCACCGGTCAGGCCGACACCGGGGGTGTACTTGTCCGCGCTGAGGAAGTCAGGGTTTTTGCGCAGCTGCGTGACCTGCTTGGGGTGGATGAACAGCACCTTGTCGGAGCAGCCCATCTCCTCCTCAAACAGATCGACCGCGTCCACGATCGCATTGTAGCTGATGGCGGCCTTGCTGCCGTCATAGATCAGGCTGGCCGTCTGCAGCGCGTCCATGCAGTCGCTGTCGATCTTGGCGGCGATGGCCAGCGCCAGCTGGGTGTTGGCCTCCCCCACCGGGTTGCCGTAACCGGACAGCACCGCCTCATCGGTCAGGCCGATGCCCTTCATCGCCTTTTTGATCTTGGCCTTGCGGGTGGAGGTCGTCATCTTCTCGATGGCAACCTCGCCGCCCTCGGCCACATCGGACGCATCGCCGATGTAGGTGTAGGCGGGCACCGTGATGGTGTCGCCGGGCACACCGGCAAGCGTATCATCAATTTTGGCGAACGGTGCCACGCGCAGCTTTTTGGGGATGCGGGCCGAGACCATGTCGCCCATGACCTCCGGGTCGATCAGATCGGACAGTTTGGTAATAAAATCAGACATAAAATTTTCTCCTTTTCAAATCCGATTGCTTTGCAGGGGCCGGGTATGCGCGGCCCTCAACTTTTTTGTGGTTGCCTCTTTTCCTGTTTGCCGCAGGGGTGTCCTTACCCCGCCTCCTACTTCTTCATCTCCTGATACACCTCCGGGTTTTCCCGCTTCAGCGCCAGCCGCTCGCGGTAGCCCATGCGGTCAAATGCCGCGCGGTCAGGCGTCACCGGCACACTGCCGGTCCCCGCCGCATAGGGCGCCGGGGTCATCTGCTTCTGCTCGTCCATCAAGCCTCACCTCCCTTCTGTCTCTCCGCGCCGATAAACCGGCGCCGTATCTCGGTCAGCTCCGCCTCTGTCTCGCACGGCAGATCAAAATACCATGCCAGCGCCAGCTCGGGGCGCAGCAGCCCTGCATCCACCATCTCGCGCTGCTCTGCCCAGACGCGGGCGCGGTCATACAAAACGCCGTCGCCCCAGTCTATAGACGGGGCCGCGTCCGCCGCACCATGCGGCACGCCGTACAGCGCGCCCAGCGTGCCGCAGAGTGCCATCGCCTGCCGCACGGTGTCCGCCCAGGCGGCCTGCAGGTCGCGGATGGTCAGGTCGTAGTCCACCGCTGTTGCGGTGATCTCGGTCGCGGTGCGCGGCTCGCCGGTGCCGTCCAGCTCGCTCAGGATTCCGCGGCGCAGCCCCAGCAGGCTTTCGCAGCCGCGTAAAAGGTCCTGCTTGCGGGCCAGATAGCTCTGCTCCCGCAGGGCCGGGCTGTAGACCGTCACCCCCACATTGGCGGGGTCGTCCGGCAGGCCGACAAACAAATCATCGCGCAGCGCGCGCCGCCCCTGTGCATCAGGCCGGAGCAGGTCCTCCGACGCAAACACGCGCGAGGCACCGTTCGCAAACTCGGTGTTCAGCTGCTCCTCGCAGCGGGCCAGCGCGTGCAGCAGCCCCGCTGCCGGGGCATAGATGCTCACGGCATCGGTGCTGCCATCCACGCAGTTCATCAGCGGCATCCGCAGCACGGCCAGCCCCACACCCTGCACGCCGGGCAGCACCAGCTGCGGCACCAGCGCCGCACAGGCGGGCAGGGTGCTCAGCGGCACGCACCGCCCCAGCGCCTGCCCGTTCAGCTCAAACAGCCGTGTCTCAATGGTCAGCCCCTCGGCACCGGCCGTGCGGCGCTCCAGCAGGGCATACTGCTGCCCATCACAGCTGTGGCGCTCCATCGTGCCGACCGCCAGCAGCCGGCCGTGTGCATCCCGCGCCAGCGGCACATAGCAGTCGCGGCGGATGGCCGTAAAGTCAAACCCGCCGTCCGCCGGCACCGGCTTGAGCAGACATTCCCCGCCGACCAGCGCGTACTGCATGGCGGTGCGCGCCGCCGCGTTCAGGGCTGCCAGACTGCGCTGCACGGCCTCCGGCGCAGCGGCCGGCAGCCGGGTCTCATATTCAGCAAACACGGTGCGGCAGAGCTTGCCCACGATGAGCGCCGCCAGCCGCGGGGCCGCATCCTCGCCGGGGCGCGGCGCGCCGTAGTATAAATCCAGCCACTCCCGCAGCGCGGCCCGCATTTTTGCCGAGGTCACATCGCTTTTTCCAAATGCCTGTTCCAGATAAGTTTGTATAGTCCGTTCCTCCTTTCTTAAAGCCTTCCCCCTGCGGGGGAAGGTGGCGCCGCAGCGCCGGATGAGGGGCAGCGTTTCCGGCGCATCCCATAAACGGGCAATCCCGGCAGCTTCGCCCCTCATCAGTCAGCGGTCGGAGCCGCTGACAGCTTCCCCCAAAGGGGAAGCCGCGCTGCCTCAATTTCCTCTCCTTCTCCACACCCCTTCCAGCGCGTAGCGCACCGCATCAATGTGGTGGTTGTTCACATCCGGGTAACCGGGCAGCACCTCGCCGGTGCGGGGGTCGCGCTCATACTCATACTCGCTGAACTCGGCCGCCGTGTCCGGGCAGCGCGCCGGGTCGATGACGATGGCCGCCAGCCCCTGCAGCCACTTCATGCTCTGCCGCACACTGCCGGGGCCCTTTTGCGCCGCACGGCAGGGCAGCCCGGCGGCGCGGTAGTCGGCGCAGGACTTCGGCTCGGCGGCGTCCGCCGTCAGCGGGCCGCTGTCGGGGTCGGTCAGGCCGCGCTCTGCCAGCAGCCGGGCCGTCTCGCGGTTGGGGGTACGGCGGCGGGTCAGCTCGTCATAGATGATCAGCGTGCGCCGCGCCGCATCGTAGCACACCGCATTGTAGGCCCATGGATCGGGGTACCAGCCCCAGTCAACGCCGTGGTAGACCCGGTCGCAGCGGTCCAGCTCGTCCTGCGCAAGGGTGCGCAGCTGCAGGTTGTCAAACACCGCTGCGCCGCTGCCCACCACCTCGCCGCCGTACTCATGCCGGTATGCCGCCGGGTTCGTCCGCTCAAGATGCGCTGCATCCTCCCAGAACCGCTCCCCCAGCAGCCCGCGGGGCAGGTCGCGGTAGGTCGAGTGGTGTACCAGCTTGCCGGGGCGCTGCTCCAGCGCGTAGCGGTTGACCCAGCTGCGCGCCATAGCCGGCGGGTTGAAGCTTTTCAGCGTCAGCGCCCAGCTGCCGCCGCGCAGCACCGTCTGCTCGACATTGCGCACCTCCTCGGGGCCGTCAAACTGGTCAAGTTCCTCAAACCAGCAAACCCCCACCGAGCCGAACGGCAGCTTCAGGCTTTTCAGCTTGCCCGGATCATCCAGCCCGAAGAACAAAATTTTCTGCCCGGTCGGCAGGTAGGTACATTCCATCGGGCTGACCGTGCAGCGGAAGTACCCCGCGCAGCCCAACTCCCCGATGGCCCATACGATCTGGTTGTACACACTGTTGCGCAGCGTACCGCCCACCTTGCGCAGCACCACGGCATGGCAGTCCGGGCGGCGCAGCAGCTGCCACACAAGCTCGATGGACAGATAGCTGGACTTGCCCGACCCGCGCCCGCCCTTGGCCACGACCTCGCTGATGCCGCCGCTGCGTATCGCGGTATGCACCGGCCAGAAAACGCCCGGTATCTTTTCCTTCAGTCTTACCCGCATCCGTCTGCCGCCTGCTCCTCTCTCTCATTCGTCCACGATGACGACCCCCTCCTCCCTTGCGCCGTCCCCCAGCCCCAGATGCTTGTAAAGCATCTCGAGTGCGCGCAGCTTGTCGGCCACCTTGACCGGCGGGCCGCCCTCCTCCCCCGGGACAGCGAAGGCGATCTCGGCCAGCTCGCCCAGCACATGGTCCGCGTTAATTTCGCACAATGACATTCCTCCCTTCGGGCATGAAAAAACTCGCGGGCGACTTACCTGTCTCCCACGAGTTTCGATGCTACCATATTACCACTATTAGTTGTGAAATACAATGAAATCCCGTGAACTCTCTGCGAAATTCCGGGAAATGTTTTTCACGCCCCCTTTTCCGGCTCCATCCGCTCAACAGCCGCGTGGTGCAGCTGGTAGACCCGGCGCTGCACCACGCCCATCGCATCGGCGATCTCTGCAAAGCTTTGGCCCATGAGGTAGCGCCGCTGCAGCACCTGCCGCCCTGCGCTGTCCCCCACCGTCAGGATGCCGCGCATCACCTCCATCCGGGCCGCCATGCAGCCATCCAGCTGCTGCGCCAGCCTTTTCTGCGCATCTTCGATATGTTCTACCGCGCGGGGCAGCCGGTCAGCATCGGGGCCGCTGCGCCCCGGCATACCGGACATGCACGCCGTCACCCGCGCTGCATCGCTGCGCAGCACAGTGATCTCCTCCTCCAGCATACGCTGGCAGCTCAGCGCGGTCTGGTAGCGCCCAAGCCACGCCACTTTTTCCTGATAGTTCATCGCGTTCCTCCTGTATTGCCTGTGTCATTGCGGAAAATGTTGGTTATCTCCATCCTATATCAACAACCGCCAGTTGTCAATAGTATTTTAACAACTTTTCTTTGTCAATACAAAAAATGGGACTTCCACTCTCTTTTTCATCTCCCGCGGCCCCAGCGGCTCCTGAACCCACAAAGCCCGCCCCGGAATGACCCGGGACGGGCTTTGCTTTTATCTTATGTTCTTCGGTAGGGGCGAGCATCGCTCGCCCGCTACCTCCTGCCGCTGCCTGTTTCCGGGGCATCGGGGACGCCGCCCCCTACAACCCCCGGCCAGCAGCCGCCCTGCATCGCCTCAGCACAGCGGTGCTACCAATCTCAGCACCGCACTGTACATCGTGCCGAAGAACCCTGTGCGGCAGTCCGCCAGCTTCACCTCGGCGCTCTCCTTTTCGATTTCCGCCAGATCGCGCCGCACATCGTCCAGCACCGCGCCGCCGTAGATCAGTACGCTGTTCTCAAAATGCAGGTAAAGGCTGCGGTAATCCAGATTTACCGTGCCCACCGCCGCGATGCGGTCGTCTACCAGCCATGTCTTGGCGTGCAGAAAGCCCGGCGTGTAGCTGAAGATCCTGACCCCCGCGCGCAGAAGATGCGGGAAGTAGCTCCGGGTCAGCTGGTAAATTGTCGGCTTATCAGGCACGCCGGGCGTGTAGATGCGCACATCCACACCGCGCTTGGCCGCCAGCCGCAGGCAGGCCAGCAGGTCGTTGTCCAATATCAGGTAGGGCGTGCAGATCTGCAGCCGCCGCTGCGCCTGATTGATCAGCTCCAGATACACATTCTTCGCCACGGCCTCCCGGTCCACGGGGCTGTCGGCAAAGGGCTGCACCAAGCAGTCGGTCGGCACCGGCGCAGCGGCGGGCAGGTCGCGGTCGATGTCAATATCCTCATCGGGGTACTGCGCCTTCCAGAAGGTCAGAAAAATGTTGGCCAGCGCCCCCGCGCCCGGCCCCTCCAGCCGGACGCCGCTGTCCTTCCAGTAGCCGAACCGCACCAGCCGGTTGATGTATTCATCGGCCAGATTCACGCCGCCGGTAAAGCCGATTTTTCCGTCAATGACCATGATCTTGCGGTGGTCGCGGTTGTTCATGACAAGGTTCAGCACCGGCACGCAGCGGTTGAAGCTGAACGCCCGGATGCCCTCCGCCCGCAGCAGCTCGGCATAGTTGTGGGGCAGCAGGCTCAGGCAGCCCGCATCATCGTAGATGACCCGCACATCCAGTCCCGCGGCAGCCTTGCGGCGCAGGATCTCATGGATCTGGCCCCACATCTCGCCCATGCCGATGATAAAGCTCTCGACAAAGATGCTGCGCTCGGCGCTCTGCAGGGCGGGCAGCATGTCGGCCAGCATCGTCTGGCCGTCCGGGTAGTATCGCACCGCCGTACCGCCGTACAGCGGCGCCGGGGCGTAATCATGCAGATAACGCGCTGTCAGCGCTGCCCGCGGGTCAGCCGCGCGCAGTTGGGCCGCAGCAGCGGGGTCCTCGCGCCGGGTATCCGCCATGGCCTGCTCGGCCCGCTCCTGCCGGTGGCGCAGACCAAGCGCCGGGCGCTTGTTGCCCCACAGCAGGTACAAAAGGCCGCCCTGCACCGGCATGACTGCAAACAGGATCATCCAGCTGATCTTGAACTCCGGCACGGTGGAGTCCTGCCGGATCAGCGCCAGACACATGATGATGCTCAGCGTCAGGCCGGCGGCGTTGAACCACCGGGCATAGTCCGCCAGACGGTAAAACAGCGCAAACAGCCACACCATCTGCAGCACAAGCAGCACGGCCGTCACGACCAGACGGCTGAACACAAGGTTCAGCACCCGGCGCAGCATCAGCCGCCAGTTATGTTTTTTCATAAGGGCCTTTCCTCCTGCTGCATGATCCCGTAAAACAAAACGCACCCCATCGCATAAGACGGGGTGCGGCAGCATTTTATTCCATTACAGTCGGTCAATGGCGGCCATGCAGTCGTCCATAGACATAAAGGTCACGGCGCAGTTGGAGCCGATGAACCACCGTTCGTCCCCGTTGCAGACGATTTTGCGGATAAGCTTGCCGTGGTACTCAGTCTGGATGTAGATCCCGTTGGGCACTTTGTTTCCCTCCCAGATATAGTAGTATGGGCCGGGCGGCTGCGTAAGATGATGGGTTTTCCGCACCGCGGCTTTATATAAAGTATAAAGCAAAACCGCCCCGTGCGCAAGGGGCTTTTCGCCGTAGTTTATGTACGAATCGCGCCATTTTTTGGCACAACGCACAAAGGGTGCGCAGCATCGCACTTTGTGCGGCGGGCGGTTTTTTCGCCGCCGCGCCGTGCAGCCACGAAAATTGTAAAAAAATCTTGCGTGTTTCTGCGAAATGTGTATAATAGAAGTAGTATATTGTGTAGTGGTATCTCAAAATACCACCCGATTTTACCAATAGTGACCGGAGGAACTTAGCTATGACAAAACTGGAAACGCTGCAGTTGAAATTGACTGCGACCCGCGTGCGCATGGGTGTGATTGAAGCCACCCACGGTGCCGGGTGCGGTCATCCGGGCGGCAGCCTGTCCGCAGCGGATGCCTTTACTTACCTGTATTTCCGCGAGATGCGCATTGATCCCGAGCAGCCGCAGGACCCCAACCGCGACCGCTTTGTCCTGAGCAAGGGCCATTGCGCGCCCGGCCTGTATGCCACGCTGGCGGAGCGCGGTTTCTTCCCGGTCGCCGACCTGCCCACCCTGCGCCACTCCAACAGCTACCTGCAGGGGCATCCCAACATGAACACCGTGCCCGGTGTCGATATGAGCACCGGCAGCCTGGGTCAGGGCGTTTCTGCCGCCTGCGGCATGGCGCTGGGTGCCAAGCAGTCCGGCAGCGACATCAATGTCTACACCCTGCTGGGCGATGGCGAGATCGAGGAGGGCGAATGCTGGGAGGCCTTCATGTTCGCCAACCACTACAAGCTGGATAACCTGTGCATCATGATTGATGTCAACGGCCTGCAGATCGACGGCGCCACCCGCGATGTCATGAACTCTGAGCCGCTGGACCACAAGATGGATGCCTTCGGCTTCAATACCATCGTCTGCAACGGCAACTCCTTCTCCGATCTGGAGCAGGCCTTCAAGATGTTTGACCTGTCCCACGGCAGCGGCAAGCCCACCTGCTTCCTGCTGCGCACCACCAAGGGTCTGGGCGTCAGCTTTATGGAAAATTCCGTTGGCTGGCACGGCAAGGCCCCCAATGACGACGAGTACGCACAGGCCATGTCTGAGCTGCGCGCCGCCCATGCAACGCTGGAAAAGGAGATCGAGTTCAACAATGGCTGAGATTAAAAAAATTGCTACCCGTGTCAGCTACGGCAACACGCTGGTAGAGCTGGCCCAGCAGGGCGCTGACAATCTGGTGGTCTTTGACGCCGACCTGGCCGCCGCCACCAAGACCGATATCTTCAAGAAGGCCTACCCGGACCGCCACTTTGACTGCGGCATTGCCGAGCAGAACATGGTCGGCGTTGCCGCCGGCATGAGCACGATGGGTTATGTTCCCTTTGTGTCCAGCTTTGCGATGTTTGCTGCGGGCCGCGCCTTTGAGCAGATCCGCAACTCTATCGGCTACCCCCACCTGAATGTCAAGATCGGTGCCACCCACGCCGGCCTCTCTGTCGGTGAGGACGGCGCCTCCCACCAGTGCTGCGAGGACATCGCCCTGATGCGCTCCATCCCCGGCATGGTGGTGCTGAGCCCCGCTGACGATGTCGAGGCCCGCGCCGCCGTCATCGCCGCCTACAACTATCAGGGCCCCGTCTATCTGCGCTTTTCCCGTCTGGCCACCCCTGTTTTCCACGATCCGGAAACCTATGAGTTCCAGATCGGCAAGGGCGAGAAGCTGACCGATGGTTACGACATTGCTGTCATCGCCACCGGCCTGATGACCAATGAGGCGCTGCGCGCCGCCGTGCTGGCCAAGCGTCAGGGTCTGAATGTCCGCGTCATCAACATGCCGACCATCAAGCCCATTGACGAGGAGATCATCCTGACGGCTGCCCGCGAGTGCGGCCGCATCATCACGGTCGAGGAGCACAGCGTCATCGGCGGTCTGGGCGAGGCTGTCTGCGCAGTTGTCAGCGAAAAGCTGCCCTGCCTTGTGCATCGCATCGGTGTGCAGGATCAGTTCGGCCACTCCGGCCCCGCCAATGAGGTCCTGCGCGATTACGGCCTGACTGCCGAGAACATCGTCAGCGTCATCCGCGAGATCGTCCGCCCGGACGCGAAGGCCTGATTTTCCATCACAAGTACAACAGCCCCGAAAGGCAACTGCCTTCCGGGGCTGTTTTTGTAGGGGCGAACATTGTTCGCCCGTCAACCTTGCCGCGCCGTACACTTTCCGGGTCGATGCGAGCATCGACCCCTACACCGTAGGGGCGGATTCCATATCCGCCCGGGAGCCTTGCGACCGGCTGCACATTCTGCGTGCGAACAAGGTTTCCCCTGCATCACAGCTCTTAAAATTGCTCCACCCTAAATACGGTCGCTCCGCTGGCCTTGGCTGCTTCCAGCCCAATGCCCGAATCTTCAAAAATCATCGTCTCGGCAGGTGTCGCATGGAAATACGCCATTGCCTTGCAATACCCTTCCGGGTCGGGCTTCTGCTTTTCCACATCCTCGCCGGTCACGATCAGCCCAAACAGTTCCCGCACACCGAAATGCTCCAACACCTCGGTGGCGTTTTGCTTGCTGCCGGTCGTCACACAGGCAAGATCATGCCCGGCCGCCTGCATCGTGCGCAGTATCTCCATCAACGCCATGTTAGGCCGCACCATGTCCAAAAAGTCACTGTACAGCTCCTTTTTGCGGTCATGCACCCGCTCCACATCGGCATCACAGGGGTCGCCGCCCATCAGCGGGCGCAGAAAGCGGGTGTAATGCCCGCCGTTGCAGGACGCCGCATAGTATTCATCGGTCACGGTAAAGCCCATTTCCTCCAGCGCCGCGCGGTAGGACGCCGCATTGGCCGGCACCGTGTCCAGCAGGGTCCCGTCCAGATCCACACAGATCAGCATAGCTTTCCCTCTTTTCCTTCACAAAAATCAGCCACATCGTTGGCCACCATCACCAGCCCTGCATAGAACATCGGTGCGCGCTTGCGGTCCTTGGTCAGCTTGTAGGGCATCAGCCGCAGCCAGTGGATGACCTCATGCATCAGGATGCTCTCCACCTGCGCACGCGGATAGCGCTGCTTCAGATCCTCCATCAGGGCCGCCAACAGCGCATCGTAGGCCGCGCTGCGGGTCAGCTGAAAGTCGATGCGGTTTTCCTGCACCGCCGCACGGGGCGTTTTCATCATAAATTCATAGCTGCCATGCAGGCTTTGCAGCAGCTTGCCGTAATCGAGGAAGGGGCTTTCGTGCAGATTGCCGGTGTTCGGGTCGATGAGATACCACCCGTCATTGTCGGTACGGCAGATGATGTTTTCAATCGTCAGATCGCCGTGGATCGTCCCCACAGGGTCCGCCGCAAACAGCTCGCGCAGCCGCGCATGGTCAAACAGCCAGTCCAGCCGGTTCAGATTTTTGTACTCTGTACCGTTGATCCGGAGCGTATCGCAGCTGACCAGCTCGCGCAGGGCGCGGTCCTCGCGGATTTTTTTAAGGTTGCCGTCCACCTTTGTCTCGATGTACTTCTCAATCGCCGCGGGGTCCGCCGCGCGGGCGGTCGGGCGGTACAGCTGCTCCTCCAGCGTCTGCAGCACCTCCCGCAGGATGCGCCGGCTCTTCTCGACCGGGTTGGAGTGCAGATAGCGGAACATTCCCACCGCCTGCGGGTTGTAGGTCATGTCATACCAGCAGCAGCCGTCCTCCCGCGCAGTGCGCAGGATCTCGCACAGCGGCAGCCGGTCCTGCTGGGCGCGCAGCCAGTCGATCTGCTCGGCCAGCTTGTCTCCGTCCGCGCCGAAGGCATATTTGCGGTAAAAGGTAGACTGCTTATCCATGCAGAGCATCGTTGTGGCGTTGGAGCCCGCCGAATAATCCTGCAGGATCGTAATATCCCGATTCATCTGCAGAAAGCGCTGCAGATACTCCTTGTTTTCCAGTCCGAAATACTTGCCCAGAAAGACGGCACGGTCATGCTCATCGGCCTGGGGCAGCAGATTCAGATAGCTTTCCTCCGCCGGGGCGGCCTGCGTTGCCTGATTGACCGCACCGCGCACACGCTCGGGCAGCAGCGTGGCTGCCCACATGGCCGCCAGCGGCAGCAAAAACCACGCCAGCAGCAGTCCGCGCGCCGCAGGGGCGGCAGTGCCCAGCGCACCGCCGGGCAGCAGCGCCGTAAAATTGGCTGCGCTGCGCCAGAACAGCAGCCCGAACACATCCACCAGCTGCATCGGCTCCCCGGCCACGGTCAGCGCCGCCCCCAGCGCCGTGTAGGACCCCAGATACGCCGCCCACATCAGCACCGTATTGGCGGCAAGGCGGCCGATCTTCACCCGGCCAAGATCCTTGAAGGTGTTGATCAGGCTCCAGAAGAACATCATACCGTCAAGCTTCAGCGTGTCATTGAAGATGCCGCAGAACGCCAGACAGATCTTTTTCAGCCAGTCACGCAGCACCGACACCAGCACCAGCGCCGCCGCCAGCACCAGCGAGAACACCAGATAGTACCGCGCTGCACCGCGCACAGCGGCCCCGCCCTGCCCCAGCAGCGAAAAGGCAATAAAGCCCAGCGCCACGAACCAGACGTCAAGGAACCGATCCATAATGACGGTGGCCAGCGCAAAGCCGACCCCGCTCTTCATCCGCCGCCCGGGGAATACCGCGCGGAACACATCCCCCAGATGGAACGGCAGCACAAAGTTCAGCGCATAGCCGCCGGCCATACCGCGCAGCATCTGCCCGCGCAGCGGCCGCTCATAGATGCGGATAAACTGCTCCCACCGCAGCAGACGGAACGCATGGCCCACCAGCACCAGCGCCAGTGCCAACACAAAATAAAGTCCGATCATCAGTCCGTGACCCTCTCCCGCTTCTTTTTATCTTTCATCACCGCATAGATGATCCCCGCCGCAGACAGAATCACAGCCGGACACAAACCTTTCTTTGTCACCCCAGCGCGTCAAATCCGGCGCGGTTCTCCGGCTTTTCTGCGGTGCGGTATTCGTCCGGTGTGCCGAAGGGCAGGTGCAGATCACACGCAAAGCCTGCGATCCGTGCGCCCTGCGCTGCCAGCACATTGTAGATGCCGGATACAAAAAATTCCTTATACGCACAGTTTTTCAGATATGCGGCGCAGGCGTCGGCGTAGGTGCGCTTATCCTTAAAATAATACGCGCCGCAGATGGCATCATGGCTGACGACCTGCTTTTCCACCGTATGGCAGACATTGCCGTCCGCGCCGTACTGCAGGTAGCTGTAGGCCGGGGAATCGCTCTCAAAGGTCAGCAGCGCCCCCGCAGGGCCGTCGGCAAAGCGGCCCTTTTCGCAGAACGCATTGAACGCGCTGCAGATAAACAGGTGGTCGCAATCATTGAAAAGGATCGGCTCACCGTCGGGCAGGCCCTCGCAGCCCTTCAGCGCTGTGACGGCCGCCCCCTCGGTCACCTCCGGCAGGGCAATGATGCGCGCCTCAGGCCAGTATGTCCGGATCTTTTCGTCAATCGCAAAGTCGCGGATATGCTCCTGCAGCACAACAAAGGTGATGTCGGCGCAGTCCACATATTTCTCAATACTGCGCGCCGCCCAGTAAAAGAACGGCTTTCCGTTAATTTCAATCAATGGCTTCGGGCAGACAAATCCGTTTTCAAAAAAGCGGCTTCCCCGACCGGCCATGGGTAAGATTAAGTGCAGCTTATTCATGTAAGTACCTGCTTTTTAACTGATAAGTATGGTGGTTTGTTTTTGCCCCGCAGGGCAAAAACTCCACATCTTCTATTATCTCTTATCTATTATCTTTTATCTTTTTCCGCCAGCATCTTCGTTTCTGCCTCGATGACCCGGCTCAGGCCCGTCTCAATGTCCACCTGCGGCTGCCAGCCGTAGGCCTCGCGGGCGTGGGTGTTGTCGCACTGGCTGAACTTGTTCACCTCATGGTCAAGGATCTCCGGTTTGATGCCGTAGGCCCCACCGTACAGCTCGGGATATTTGGCCCAGTAATGGCTGCTCGGGCAGTATTTGGCCTCGATGCTCTTGCCCATCAGGCGGCTGGCAATGGCATACAGCTCCTTAACGGAATAACTGCGATTGCTGGAGACATTCACCGCGTCAAAGCCCTTCCGGGGCTGCTCCACCACGCGCAGCGCCAGCGCGATCAGGTCATCGACATAGATATAATCGCGGCGCTGGTTGCCGTCAGAGTGGAACTCCGGCGTGCGGTCGTAGTACAGCTCGCGGATCATGTAGCCCACAAACGGCGGCTGCTTGCGCAGGCAGTCGATGTGGGGGCCGTAGACATTGGCAAAGCGCAGGCAGGTCACGGTCATGCCGTAGGTGTCGGCAAAGCTCTGGGCAAACCGCTCGCCGCAGTATTTTGTGTTGGGGTAGATCAGCGTCGGCGGGTTGAACTTCGCCTCCACGGTCGGGAACTCGGTCTCGTTCTCATACATAGCGTTGGTGGAGGCCTGCACCAGCTGCCGGATGCCGGTGCGGCGGCCTGCCTCCAGCAGGTTCACAAGGCCCAGCGTATTGACCTCGATGGCCTGCACCGGGTCGCTCTGGCAGTCCGGCAGGGGGGCGATGCCTGCAATGTTGTACACGACATCGAACTTTTCTTCCTCAAACAGCTGGAGCATCCCGGCCTTGTCGCGGATATCCATCTTCCGCACCTCGGCACCGAAATCATGGTCATCAAACTTCAGGTTGTCCAGATTGCCGTAGGAAAAGTTGTCGATACCCACGACCTCATCGCCGCGCTGCCACAGCCTGTGCCAGAGCTGACCGCCGATAAACCCGGCTGCACCCGTTACCAGAACCTTCATTGCAAAAACCTCCTTACAGGTTGGACGCTACGACCTCGTAGCTGTAATTCTCAATGATGTTGTCGCGCCACTCGCGCTCAACAAACGCCTTCGGCCCTGCCAGATACTTCCCGCAGAGCTTGAGCAGACTGATGCCGAAGCTCGTCAGCTTATTGTTGCTGACCTGATCCTCCTCCCGCCAGCTGATGGGGAAGAACAGCACCCGCTGCTTCATCTGGCAGAGCGCCAGAATCATGCAATCGTTAAAATACAGCGTGTCAGGGAACTTTTTGTAGTATTCGTTTTGCAGCGGGGCCACAGCATACAGGTTCAGTCCGCTGCCCAGATCGGTGATCTTTCTGCGCGCCACCAGACTGAAAAGCCAGTTGAAGCCGTAGTTGCCCACCGTGCGCAGCGCACTGTAGCCGCCGGTCTTGCTGCCGCGCATAAAGCGGGAGCCAAGGCAGCAGTCGTATTTTTTATAGGTATCATCGTTCAGGATCGGCAGCAGGTCGGCGATGGCCCCCTGATCGTCACCGTGCAGTACGACAAGATGCACATACCCGTGGGCGGCCGCATAGCCGAACGCCACCTTATGGCTGCCGCCCAGACCGTAGTTGCAGTCATTGCGCAGCAGACTGACCGGTGCATCGGGGTGGCGGGCCATCCAGTCCTGCACAGCAGCCTCGGTGCCATCGGTGGAACGGTTGTTTACAACGATGCACTCCCCCACCCAAGGGGCGATGCGTTTGTCAAGCAGCTGCGAAAGCACCCGCGTGACCTGCTTTTCACAGTTGTAGGCAGGGATAAAAACCAGTAGTTTTTCCATGAAAGGCTCCTTTTCCGGACATAGTTGTAGATAATAAAAATTATACATCACCGCCGCCCCGTTCGCAAGCCAATCCGCCAATAAAAAACACCTCCCTCAAAAAAAGGAAGGTGCTTCAGCAGTTACCCCTGCGCCTGAAAGCAGACGCGCCCGGGGGTTGGGTTTTTGTACAGGCAGTAGCCCTGCGGGCAGCCGATGCCGGACGGCTGCAGCGTGTCGGTATCCAGCGGCACGCCCTCGGCGGCCAGCACCCAGTCTGCAGCGGTCAGATCCTCATACGCGCGGCCCGGGTACTCGGGGCCGACCGCCTCGGCGGTCAGATCCAGCACACCGTCCGCCAGCACACCGCTGTGCTGCAGCGTCTCATATTCCACAAGGTACAGATCGCGTGAAATATAGGTTTCGATAAGCTGGCTGTCCCGCTGGCGCACCCCATAGGGCAGAAACAGCACCCTGCCGTCCAGCGCGGCAAGGCTCTCATTCAGTGCGCTGGCGTCGGCCGCGCTCTCAGCGGGTATCGCGTAGGTCCAGCGGTTGATCCGCCACTCGCCCAGATAGCAGGCCGCACAAAGCACCAGCGCGGCGGCAGCCAGCCCCCTGCGGCCGCGGTGCCGCACCAGCACAGCGCCCAGCACAGCCACGCCCAGCACAATACAGACGCGCCAGACAGCCAGCCACAGGGTCTGGCTGCCGCCGGGCAGGCGGTCGGTGCGGTCGGCCACAAAGTCAAACCACTGCAGCAGGGTATTGTCCCCTGCGCCCGCACCAATGGCCCGGCAGACCACTGCAAAGCCGATGCCCCAAAGGGCGGTCAGCGCGGTCAGGAGGCGTTTCCGGGCGGGGGTCAGTGCCTCGTCCAGCGTGTCCATCGTCACGGCCAGCAGCGGGATAAGCAGCGGCTCCAGATACCGCATATGCTGCCGGGGCGAGGGATCGTGCAGATCCTCCCGCACGGTGATGGACCATGCGATGACCGCCACGCCGATGCCGAGACAGAGCAGCAGGAAAAGCGGCAGCTGGGTACGGCGGGCATCGCTGCCCCGGCGGGGGCGGTGCAGCCCGCAGAGGGGCAGCAGCACGGGGTACACCCAGAACGCCAGCACGGTAAACAGCGCATCACAGACCAGTGCAAAGGGCAGGAAGCGCCACTGCTCCCCGGTCAGCCAGCCGGTCTGGTTGTAGGAGTTGCCCAGCCCCCGGAACAGCGTGACCTTGGCCAGCACAAAGCAGGCCAGAAAGCTGCCCAGCAGCGCCGCATTGCAGGCAAGCTCAGCACGCCAGCCTGCCTTATCGTGCCACCATACCCAGCCGCGCACCAGCACCCATGCAATCAGGTAATAGAGCGCGACCTCCTTATTCAGATACAGCAGGTAGCAGAACGCCCCTGCCGCCGCGCACCAGCCCACCCGGGCCCGCGGCGCAGCCAGCATTGCCCGCAGGAAAAAGTACACCTGCCACAGTGAAAGCGGCAGAAACACGGTTTCGCTCATAAAGGTAGCCGCTGCCGACATGGTGGGCAGCACCGCCGTGACCCCCACCAGAAACGCCGTGCGGCGCGGGTTCAGCCGCATCGCACGCGCGAGCGCATAGGCCGGAAAGACCGCGCTTGCCATATACACAGCATTCAGCCAGCCGATGGCCGTGATCTGCGCGGCTGTGGTCCGCAGCAGCAGCGCCGGCAGGATGCACAGCGGGTAGAGGATCTTCTGGTAATCGCTGGGCATATTGCGTACCCGCAGCCCGCGCCCCTGCAGCAGGCTGCGCGCCACATCCAGATAGCGCAGCTCATCGCTGTAGACGGCCAGCTCCCGCGGGTAGCTGCTCAGCAGCCCATAGACAACCGCGCACACCAGAAACACCAGCGTCACCGCCGCCCAGCCGTTGATTTTTTTCTTATAAACCATTCACAGCCCCTTTTCGTCTGCCCCGTTTTCCTTACTTCAGCTTCACATAATACACCGGGCACTTCGCCACATCGGTCAGCAATTCCACGCTTTCTGTGTCCAGCGTGTCCTCGATCATCGTTTTCAGCGCATCTGCGTCATATACATACCCGTACACCACAAATCCATCCTGCAGATCGCGGCTTTGGGCGGCCGCCTGCAGGCTTGCCGTATCGTCACCGGCGCCTGCCTGATAGACAGCCTCCCGCGCGGCGAACTCTGTGACAAAGAGGTCCGGCGCAACATCGTAGCCGGCGTTGTTCAGCACAACGGCCGGCAGGGCGGCCGTCTTGGCCAGCGCCTCGGTGCGCGGGGCATACTGCTCGTACAAATATTCGTTGGGATGCACAAAATGTGCTGCCAGCACCGGCACCACAGCCAGCGCCAGCACAGCATCCCGCCGCAGGTCCAACCGCGCCAGAATCACCGCCGCCGCCGTCACGACTGCACCATAGATCACTACATAGTAGCGGTCAGCCTCAAACGGCGCAGCCTTGTCGATCAGCACCACATACCCGCAGGCAGCCAGCAGCAGCCCGGCGGCAAACAGGCCATTGCCCCGCAGCCGCGCACCGCGCCGCCACAGCAGGATCGCCGCAGCCGCCAGCACAACGCCCCACAGCGCCAGCCCGCCGAACTGCGCCGCCAGCAGGCGGAACACCCGGCCCAGACTGGCCGCCCAGTCCGCCAGCGCCGAGACATCGAACACACTGGTAAACGCCTGCTTCCCGCGGGAGCCGGAAAAGATATGCTGCTTCATCGTGGGGAAGGCCAGATACGCCGCCCCCAGCCCGGCCAGTTCAGCCGCCGCATAGCCCGCCGCCGTTCTGAACCGCCGCGTGACCAGCAGCCACAGCCCGAACAGCCCGCAGAGGAAAAAGCAGTACACCAAAAAGAAATACTGGGTCAGCACCCCCGCCAGCGTGGCAGCAAACAGCCCGGCCCATACGGTCCGGGGCGGCCGCGCCCCCTGCTGCAGCGCCTGCCACAACACAACATGGCAGTACAGCAGCACGATGCCCTCCAGCATCATCAGGCTGTACATACGGGTAAAGACGGCCATACCCTGCACGCCGACGCTCAGCAGCCAGCAGGCCGCCGCTGTCCACGCAGACCAGAACCGCCCGGTCAGACGGCGTACCGTCAGGTACAGCACCGCTGCCCCCGCAAGCAGGCAGACAAAGTTCGGCAGCAGCCCGACCCACGGCAGCCCCAGTCCCGGAAAGAGCGATTCCGCCGTGTAGACCAGACAGTAATAGAGCGGCGGGTGGACATCGATCTTCTGGTTGTTCCATGGGATGCTGTAGGCAAAGGGCCGCTCCGCCGACAGGGCCGCCTTGTAAAAGCTGCCGTCATGCCAGCTGTCCAGATAGCCGTCCTGCAGCGCATAGAAGCCGCCGGGGTAGTTGGCCAACTCATAGGTATACAGCTCATCCACATGGTAGCCCTGCTTGCGCCCGGCATAGAGCAGCATCACCGCAAGCCCCACCGCCAGCAGCGCCGCTACTGCCCAGAAATGTTTTGCTTTCGTGTTTGTCATGATTCCCGCTTTCTCATCCTGCGCCGCCCCGGGCGGCTTGGCCGTTCAGATACCAAAAAGGCCTGCCGCAAAGGGCAGGCCTTCCGTTTGTTGTTACTCCTCGGCGTTTTCTTCCTTATCGCGCACAAAGCGCCACAGCTCACCGATGGTGAGATCCTCGCTCAGCTCGCTTTCATCGATCTCCACGCCGATTGCCTCGCCCAGCGCCCAGGCCAGCTCGATCATATCCTCATGGTCGGCGTCCAGATCCTCCAGCGCCGTGCTTCTGGTCAGATCGCCGGTGTCACAGCTGAACTGCTCTGCCAGCAGATCCTGCAATTCTTCAAAGGTCACTCTCGTTTTCCCCCTCTCGCCGGGTTGGTTTGTGTACTTATCATACAAGGCTGTGACGGCGGCGTCAAGGGGCAATCGAACGACAACTATACAAAATTACTGCACTGCGTTTGTGGAATCTGCCGAAGTCCCCGCCGGTAATTGCGGCTGCGCGTTCAAAATACGCATAAACTCCTCGCCGCTGATGGTCTCCTTTTCGTACAGGTACTGGGCGATCTCGTCCAGCTTGCGCTTGTTGTCCGCCAACAGCTTATAGGCCTTTCTATGCTCGGCCTGCACGATCTCCACGACCTTGGCATCCACCTTCGCTGCGGTCTGCTCACTGCAGGCAAGGCTGGCATCGCCGCCCAGATAGGCGTTGTTCACCGTCTCGAGCGCGACCATGTCAAAATCCTCGGTCATGCCGTAGCGGGTGACCAGCGCGCGGGCCAGCTTGGTGGCCTGCTCAATATCGTTGCTGGCACCTGTGGTGATGGAGTGGAAGATCAGCTCCTCAGCGGCGCGGCCGCCGGTCAGGGTGGCAATCTTGTTCAGGATCTCCTCCTTGGTCATCAGGGTGTGGTCGCCGTCCTCGACCTGCATCGTAAAGCCCAGCGCACCGGAGGTACGCGGCACGATGGTGATCTTCTGCACGGGGGCGCTGTTCGTCTGCAGCGCCGCCACCAGCGCATGGCCGACCTCATGGTAGGAGACGATGCACTTTTCTTTATTGTTCAGGATCTTATTCTTCTTCTGCGCACCGGCCAAGATCGTGTCCACAGCCTCCTGCAGGTCAAACTGGGTCACGGCCTTGCGGCGGTGGCGCACCGCGCAGAGGGCGGCCTCGTTCACAATGTTGGCCAGCTCAGCACCGGAGGCACCGGGCGTCATCCGGGCGATAACGGAAAAATCACAGTCGGGGCCAAGGCGCACCTTTTTGGCGTGCAGGCGCAGGATGCTCTCGCGCCCCTTGAGGTCGGGCAGCTCGACCGGCACGCGCCGGTCAAACCGGCCGGGACGGGTCAGCGCCGGGTCAAGCGACTCCGGCCGGTTCGTGGCGGCCAGAATGACAACGCCCTTGGCAGCATCAAAGCCGTCCATCTCGGTCAGCAGCTGGTTCAGGGTCTGCTCTCGCTCATCGTTGCCGCCAAGGTTCGCCCCGCCGTCACGCTTTTTGCCGATCGTGTCGATCTCATCAATAAAGACGATGCAGGGCGCTTTTTCACCCGCCTGCTTAAACAGGTCGCGCACCTTGCTTGCACCCATGCCGACAAACATCTCGACAAACTCACTGCCGGCGATCGAAAAGAACGGCACACCGGCCTCACCGGCGACCGCGCGGGCCAGCAGCGTCTTGCCGGTACCCGGAGGGCCGACAAGCAGCACGCCCTTGGGCATCTTGGCGCCGATGTCCTCGTATTTCTTGGGGTTGTGCAGGAAGTCTACGATTTCCTGCAAACTCTCCTTGGCCTCGTCCTCACCGGCGACATCATTGAACTTGATGCCGGTCTCATCATCGACAACATACTGCTTGGCACCGGATTTGCCGCCGAACAGCATTGCATTGCCGCCGGCACCGCCCATCTGCTCCATCTTTTTGGAGGCCCAGCGGTTGATGAACCAGAACAGCAGGATCATCGGCAGGAAGGAGATGATAAGGTTCAGCAGCGAGTCCCAGATCGTCGGGCTTTGGTAGACGGTGCCAAACTCCACGCCCGCATCCTCCAGCCGCGCCACGAGGTTGTTGTCCTGCGCGATGGCGTTCGTCTTGAAGGAGTTTTCGTTCTTGTCCACAAAATAGATCTGCTGGTCCTCGATCTGGACGGTGGCCAGCTCCTTGCTCTCCAGCATCTGCAGGAAGGTGCTGTAGTTCACGCTTTTGACTTTGGCCTGCATCATGGCTGGGAACAGGAACAGGTTGCAGGCAAACAAAATCGCGATAATAGCGGCATAACCAATCCAAAGTTTCTTTTTAGGGTCCTTTGGCGGTGTGGTCTCTTTCATAGGGGTTCCTCCTTTTCTTGTACATTCTATAGCATGGACTAAAATTTTGAACGGCGTATGAATGGACTTTGAAATATTAGCAAAAAGTGCAAAAATCCTTTTGTTTTGCGGAAAATGAGCCATTAGACAGATGGTAAAAATCTGTTACAATTTATTTACAACTATGAGTTTTAAACAGTTTCGACCGGGTTTTCAACAAGAATCCATTCTTTTACACCGTGGAAATGTGGAAAACTCTGTTGAAAATGTTGAAAACACGGTTGAATCCCGTGGAAACAACAAAAAACTGCTGGTACAACGAACCTTTTATTCCGTGGAAAACTTTGCAAAACTCGCCGCAACGCTCGGAATCAGCAGGGGAAAAGTCCATCCCCTTTGTGGAAAACCTGGTAGTGATTTCTACAGGAAAAAGGTGTAATTTTGGCTATTGTACGATATAACGTAAAACACAAGTTTTCAACACGGCTGGGGAAAACTATGTTGAAAAGTGTAGGAAACCCGGGGGAAAAGGCCCCAATATTCAACAAATTGCTGGGGAAAATAAAAAAATGGCCGGAATTGTAACAAATCCGAAACATCTGTCGTTATTATATATAGTAAATAACAACGAAAGGAAACAGCCATGACGAAAGATATGATCGTAAAAGCGGCTCAGGAGGCAGCGGCCCGGCGCAATGAGGTGTTTGCCCTCAATGACCTGCGGGTAGATTTGACCGCCCGCCGCGTGTGGAAAAACGGCAAGCCTGTGCGGCTGACCCCGCGGGAATATGCCCTGCTGGAGATGCTGATCCGCAAGCGCGACCTGGCGCTGACCCGCGGCGAACTGCTGACCACGGCCTGGGGCTACGAGTATGTGGGCGCCAGCCGCACGGTGGATGTACATATCAACCGTCTGCGCACCAAGCTGGGCCTGGATAAGGAGATACAGACCGTGTTTAAGGTCGGCTACCGGCTGAACACCAATCCGGGCTGCTGAGTTTAGTCGCCGCGCCAGATTTGCGCCACGCTGTCCTGCTCGGCCGCGGCCAGGGTGGGATAGGCGGTGTTGTTAAATAGAGAATCGTAACGGTACAGCCCAATGTAATTGATGCCAAGTGTGTTCAGTGCGGCCAGTTGGTCGGCCAGGCTGTGGCCGGTCGACCACTCACCGGGGGTGTCACTGCCGTCGCCATCGCCGATGCGGTAGGCCCCCAGCCCGACGGCCAGGGTAACGTCCTCGGCCCGGGGCAGGGCTGCCCACCGCGCGGCCAGTTGGCACAGGCTTTGGGCTGTGCTGCCGTTTTTGGTGTAGTTTTGCCCCCAATACAGCTGGGGCATCAGATAGTCCACATAGCCGCCCTGTGCCAGCCATAGGGCGGCATCACTGTATTGGTCGGCGTAGCTGCGGTCCGGGTCACCAATGGGTGCGGCGCCGAACCGTACACCGTACTGGTGGGCGGTTCGGTAGCACAGGGCCATCAGGGCGTTGACGTTTTGCCGC